>Ga0209172_10000099_pt1 | contig 255826 bp, 207 predicted proteins | sample LarsenN4metaG_FD_184113 | JGI IMG/M metagenome (GOLD analysis project Ga0209172, IMG submission 184113) | Hot spring sediment bacterial and archeal communities from British Columbia, Canada, to study Microbial Dark Matter (Phase II) - Larsen... ... | reverse complement strand
GCGTGCTAAGCGATCAGCACGTCACTAAACGAGGGAGCGGCCTCGGCGCGAGAGCGTCGGGGCCTTTCTTTTTTTTTTTTTGCGGAGGCCATGTCACGGCCTGGCACAGTAAAGTTGCACACGCGCCAAAATTACAGCAGGCTCTGAAGTTCCTCGTCGCTGAGTCCATAGTACTGGGCATACTCCGACATCAGCATGGCCTGCAGATCTTCGTCATCGCCGTCAGCAAAGTGCCGGCGACGGAGTCGAGACGATTGGCGACCATCAATATCGTCGAAGCATTTACCCGCTTGGCCGGTAAAGACATGAAGCTGCTCCGGCGTCACGCAGGCGTCGTATTCGGCCTGCCATGATTCTTGGTCGCTACCTGCGAAGGGCAGCGAGTAATCCACCTCAACGGGGATGGCGACATCGACGCCGGGGCCAGTGTTGAACCGTAGACGGCAATAGGTCTGGCCACCCTTAGCTAGAATGAACATCACCGCCCAGTCGCAGGTGCCAAAGACACGAGAGAATGTTTCTTCATCGGTGCTGCTGGGTGTGGCGGAGTTGGCGGGATGCGTGTGCAGCCATACGCGGGCGAACTGTTCGGGCTTCCGCCCCAGTTCCACCTGCTGTTCAAAGTAGTCGGCCACGGCGGTGTCATCGAACTTCACGGTCACGGCCGTGGTGGTTTGCTTCACGAGGACAAAGTCTTCAATGGTGAGCAACCGACCGTCGGTAAGTGCCGCCACGCCAAAGCCGCCGATCTCGGTATCGCCTACGTCCCGCAGGTACAAGAGCTTCGACCACGCATACGGACTGAACCGCAGCACCGGCGACTCAGGCCGCGATGGCGGGGTTATTCTGGTCTGTTGTGCCTGGCTGGGCAGTGTCGTTGTCATGGCTTTGTTCTTCTTTCTCCCGGCAGTCCGGGCAAAGGTCGTCTTCAATACAGTTCTTGCAGATGGTCTTCCCGCAGTCATTGCAGTCGATTTGGCAACGGCTGCAGACGTATTCATCACAGGCCGGGCAGGTATCTAAACACCCCCGGCAACGGTCGCGGTCACAGCTGCGGCAATACGAATAGCAGTCATCACAGAAGTCATGGCCGCAGGTCTCGCAGTAATGCACGTCGTTGTCATTCACGGTGGCATCGCAATCGTGACAGGCAATGCCATCCCATTGGTCCAAGGCCACATAGGGCGATGACGCGTTGTAGGTATTTAAGACGCACCGGACCAACGTAAAGAAGTCGCAGAACCTTCTGAGGCGAGAATCGCTTACAGCCCACCTTGCGACAGGCGTATTCGATCGCCCGCCGGTAGCTGTCAGTTGAGTATTGGTCGGACGGGCGGCGCGTCGGGTTCTCTTTAGAGCGGTCCATCTGAGACGGTTGGACTGGCGTCCTGCGTTCCCGCCGCTGTTTTGTGCGACGGGCCATCACCGCGTCCGTTGGACGGAACAGCGGCCCCCGGGGGTGCTGGTCGATGAAAGGCTTTAAGATGGCGAGCGCCCGTGGACCCAAGGGTATCTTCCGTTCCAAGCCATGGTGCTCATTTTTATGGTGCGGCAGTACGAGAAGTGGGGTAGCCGCCGCGGCATCAAGGTGCTCGTTCGACAGCTGAACGACTTCACCTGGGCGCATCCCAGTCAGCCGCTGCACCGCAAGCATCGCCGCTACGGGGGATTCTGCAGGGACTTTCGCTAACAGCGGTCCAACGGATGACGGCTGGTTTGAATCAGCGAAGCCCTCGGTGTCCATCATCTTCCTTGCCGCCGCTAGCGATGGAGACAGCGCTGCAATGACGGCATCTACATCGGCATCGGGAGCGGGCTGGATCCGGGGTGTTTCTCGGGCCTCGGTCTTCCCGCGTTTGAGGGGCAGCAGAGACTGGAGCCGGCGATAGACAGATTCGTCAATGAGTTCCTTTGCCACGGCCCATTTGAACATCAGCCGGATACGCGAAATCTGTTTGTTGATGTATCTGCGTGCCCAGCCGGCGGCGATCATTGCCTTCCGAACTTCCTCCAGTTTGAGCGGGCCGAAGTCCTTTACGAATTCGCGACCGAACTTTGCCAGCAGCGGCTTGAGTGCTGCTACGAGAGTCGCTTGTTCTGAGGTCGGCTGGCCAAGTTTGACGTACTCGACGTTGACATGCTCGCGCTTGAATTTCAGCACGAGGCGATCGATCGTGAGAAGGGCGGCGGCATTATTCTGACGGCCGTTGGCGATCCAAGCCGCAACTTGTTGGTCGTATTCCCTGCGGCTTTCGGGCGAGCCATACTTGCCGAGGTAGTGATCGCGACCGCCATAGGTAACGACGGCCTGGCCATTGGCATGGCGGCGGTAGGACGGAGTGGAGTGGGTAAGACGCGGCATAGCGGACCTCCGGGTAAGCCAAACCGGTCGGCGACCGGTTTGTGAGCTTCTTTCCGGGCCGCACTGTTCACTTGAACAGGTACGCTAAAGCGTTCAGCCACAAGGGTTTACAGATGGGCGTTGAGGGGCTCGAACCCCCGACCTTACGGGTGTGATCCGTACGCTCTAACCAACTGAGCTAAACGCCCGTGGGCAGCATCGCTGCCAAGACCCAAGAGAATAGCAGGTTTGGGCAGGGCAAGCAAGATTACCGGTGGCGCGCAAAAACCTTCGCGCCGCGGCGGTGGGGCGGGTACACTGCTGCCATTCATGATGAGGTGGCCATGCGAAAGAGTGTTCATGTCTGCGCACATCCGCTCATTCAACAGGCGCTCGGTGAACTGCGAAAGAAAGAAACGCCGCCGCTGGAGTTTCGCACACGCGTGGGCGAATTGGCCCGCTATCTCACGTACGAAGCCGCACGCGACCTGCCGATGCGCAGCTACGATATCTTCACGCCGCTTGTGGGCACGATCGCGGAACGCATCGACGAAGAAAAAATCATCCTCGCGCCGATCCTCCGTGCAGGCTTGGCCATGATCGATGGGGCCATGGCGACGTTTCCCCATGCTCAGGTGCGCCACATCGGGCTGTTCCGTGATGAGGCCACGCTGCAACCGGTCGAGTACTACGTCAAAGTTCCGGATCACCTCGATCCGGAAAATCTCGTCCTCATTCTCGACCCCATGCTGGCGACCGGCGGGTCGGCGATCGCAGCCCTCGATACGTTCAAACGCCGGGGGATCAAGCGCTTCAAGTTCATCTGCCTGATCGCAGCGCCCGAAGGCATTGCCGCGGTGCACAAACATCACCCCGAGGTGCCGGTGTATACGGCCAGCATCGATTCGCATCTGAATGACAAGGGGTACATCGTGCCGGGGCTTGGGGATGCGGGCGATCGGTGCTTCGGGACTACGTGAAGAAGAAGAGGCGCGGCCCTTGCGAGCCGCGCCCCTGAATTCTCTAACTCACTTACCGCTTGATGGTGCAGCCCTTGGCGTCGGTGCTGCTCACGGGGACTTCTTTGCCGGCGAGCAGGGCGCCGATGGCATCATCGAGGTATTTCTTGCTGGCCTTGTCTTCCTTCTGGCTGTCGTCGATCGCACCGATGTAGGCGATCTTGCCGGCGGCATCGACCACGTAAATGTGCGGCGTCACCTTAGCGCCGAACGTATCGGCGACCTTCGCGCCGTCATCTTTCATCACCGGGTGATTCCACTTGCTGACTTCGTCGCTGATCTTGTCACCGGGTTCGGTCTTGTTGCTGTTGATCGCCACGAACGTCACCTTGTCGCCGTATTTCTCGACGAGCTTGGTGTAACGGTCGCGATAGGCCTTGGCGACGGGGCACTGCGTGGAATCGAAGTTGATCACCACGATCTTGCCCGAGGCGCTGCTGAGCGACCAATCGCCCTTCTGGCCGTTGAGCACGGGCAACGTGAAGTTCGGCGCGGCCTGGCCTACCAGCACGCCCTTGGCTTTCTCAGCCAGCACTGCCGGCGCACTGAGCGCGATAGCCGTGAGCAACCCCAACATGCCCAGCATTCTTCCTGCACGCATAGAAACTCCTTCCGCGAAAAAAAAGTGATCGTTTGGCTCGCCGGCGAGCGCCGGCACTGAATCCAAGTATAGGCGCCTGGCGCCACGCGGGCGAAATCAGATTGCTGCGGGTTTGCGAAACTTGGCAACGGCCCGTTCTTTCGCCTCGTGATGATCGACGATCGGGGCCGGGTAGTCCTTGCCGATGACGCAGTTGGCAGCTTTCTGAACCTCGGCCGGCATGAGCCAAGGTGCATGGATAAAGCCCTTGGAGACGCCGCGGAGCTCGGGGACGTAACGGCGGATGAATTCGCCGTTGGGGTCGTAGCGCTCGCTCTGCAGAACGGGATTCATGATGCGGAAGTACGGCGCGGCATCGGTGCCGGTGGAGGCGGACCACTGCCAGCCGCCGATGTTGCAGGCCTGGTCGTAGTCCATCAGGGACTTCATGTAGAAGCGCTCGCCGAGGACCCAGGAGGTGTCGAGGTCCTTGGTGAGGAACATAGCCGCGATCATGCGGAGGCGGTTGTGCTGCCAGCCGGTCTGCGCGAGTTGGCGCATCGCGGCATCGACGATGGGATAGCCGGTGCGGCCTTCGCACCAGGCTTTGAAGTGTGCGGGATCGTTGGCCCACGTGACGTGGCTGTAGTTGTCTTGAAACGGCTTGGAGACAGTGTGCGGGAAGTTGAAGAGGATCATGCGGTAGAACTCTCGCCAGATCAGTTCGCTGATGAAGTGCTCGGTCGATTCGCGCGGGGTGTGGGGATCGGAACCATCGATGGCTTTCTGCGCGGGACGCTTGGTGCTGGCGTGAGTGAGCGCCTGGAATGCAGCGTGCATGGCCTGGCGGATAGAGATGGTGCCGGCGTTGAGGTATGCGCTGAGGCGCGAGATGCCGCCGTGGTCGGCGAGCATGGGGTAATCGCGCTGGTCGCGGTAGTGCTGCACGTTGTTGGCGATGAATTGTTCGAGACGCTGGAGGCCGGCGGCTTCGCCGGGGGGAAGGTCTAGAGAGACATCGCCATGGGGGAAGTTGAGTGGATCGGACTTGGCTTTGATCATGCGCGACGATTTGCGCGGCAAGCCGCGAACCGTGAAGGCGAGTTCGCCGTCGCTGTTGATGCGCGCGAGGTAGGCGCGTTTATAAGGGGAGAAGACGGAGTAGATGGTGCGGCTGCCGGTGAGGATTTCGTGTTCTTCGAAGATCGCGGCGTCTTTGTAGGCTTGAACTTTGAGGCCCAGGGGAGCGGCTTCCCGCTCGAGGCGTTCGTCCATGGCGATTTGGTCGGGTTCGTATTCTTTGTTGTACGTGATGCTGGCGGCATCGACGTCGCGGGCGAGGGCGAGGAGCGCGCGGACGGGATTGCGGTCAGTGCGGATGATGAGGGGGATGTTGAGCTTGGCGAGGGAGGCCTGGAGTTCGCGGAGGGATTCGAGCCAGAATTTGGTTTGATGAGGGCCGGTTTTGTCGGGGTTGCCGAGCCAGCGCGGGTCGATGATGAAGGCGCCGACGACGGCATCATGTTCAGCAGCGGCGGTGAAGAGGGCAGTGTTGTCACGCGTGCGGAAGTCTCGGCGGAACCAGTGGATGGCGGTGGCCATGCGGAGGAACTCCGGTAAGGGGCGGTCGCGCGGCGGGGGGCTGAGCATGGGGTGGGGAATGGTAGGCGCGCGGGGGCGGGGGTGTCGATTTGGGTATTAGGTATTGGGTATTAGGTATTGGGATGCTTCTTTGCGTTGGGGGCGCTGTTCGGCCCCCCTGACGGAGTCAGGGGGCTTTGGGGTTTGTTTGTCAGGGGGCGGGGGAGGCCGAGGTTGAAGGAGTCGTAGAGGTTCTTTTGTTCGTCGTTGAGGAATGAGTCGGGGGAGAGGGCGGCGAGGAGGGGGTTGGCGCGGAAGCGCTTCTTTTGAGTTTCGTCGAAGGGGATGTGGGAGAGAGTTTTGGCGAGGGCCTTGCTCGGGGGCAGGGGTTTCTTGTGGGTGTCGGGTTGAACTGATGGTTGGGGTTGGGTCTTGGCAGACAGGCCGGAGAGTTCGAGGACGGTGGTGGCGCTGCGGCGAGCGACTTCGGGTTTTTCGGAGTTGAGGAGTTTGATGAGGGTTTCAAAAGCCTGGGGGAGATGGGCGAGCGCTAAGAAGCGGATGTTGAAGAGGGCTAAGAGGGTACGCTGTTCGAGTTCTTGCTCGAGCTCGGGGGAGGTTAAGACTTTGCTTAAGACTTCGCGGGAGATGGAGTCGAAGGTGAGATGGGCTTTGGATAAGAGCTCTGCGAGGGATTGGGCGTTGAGTTGTTGGGGGAATTTGTAGTTGGGAATAGCGCTCATGGAACGGTCCTTTCAATAGAAAGTGCATGCAAGCCGACGCGGCGGTTGAAACCGCCGGCTACACGTGGCTGTCTATCCACAGGCAGAAGGGCGCGATTTGTGCGCGCTCGCGTTTGTGGAAAACGATGCAAGCAATGTTTTTAGAGGGGGTTAGGAAAGGTGAAAAATTTTTTGTTAGGGTCAACCCAAAACATATGTGTGCGCACAGATAAGTGCAAAGCCTTGCGGCTTTGGCACTTAGCTCTTGCGCCAACGCGCGCCGCCCGGGAAGACCCAGTTTTTGCCACTTTTTTGCGGGGTGAGCCCCTTGTTTCGTTGTTAGGGTATTGGTTTGCGACAGGAGCGGCGCGCTGGCACTCGCTGACGCTCGTGGTACTGATGTCGCTGGCGCGAGGGGGGCAATTGTCAATTGACCATTTCTTTGGGGGTTAGACGACGAAGACGGCGGCGGCGATGGTGGTGGTCCAGAGGCCGTTTTTGTCGCCTTCGGCGGATTGGACGATGTTGCGGGTGCGGACGACGGCGCCGGACATGCGGTAGATTTCTTTGCGTTCGTCGTAGTTGCGGGCGGGGTCGAACTCGATGCCGAGGGTGGTGGCGAGCATGGTGGCGGCCATATCTTCGACGAAGTCGCGGGTGCGTTCTTCGGTCATGCCGAAGCCGTGGTGTTCGGAGATGTAGCCGTACTGGTCTTTGATGGGCATGGCGACGCCGAGGCCGGAGCAGAGGAGGCGATTGGGTTCATCGGTGGAGCATTCAGAGACGACGCCGTAGACGATCTGGCCGGGGACGAGTTGGCGGATGCCTTCGCCGACAGTGATGATTTTGCAGCGAGCGGGGAGAATGCCGGAGACTTGCACGAGGTTGAATTTTTCAACGCCGGCGTGGCGGAATGCGAGTTCGAGTGATTGCGGGCGGTACTTGTGCCGGCCGACGCCCTTGGTGAAGAAGACGGCTTTGGGGATGGGTGTGGCCCACGCATCGGACATGATTTTTTCAACCTGTAAGACGCTTGATGGGGGACATTGTAAATAATTCAGGAAAAAAAGCTGCGCATGTTTTGGGTGCGGGAGGAACCGGCGATGCCATCGCCGGCTTTACATAAGGCGTTTGCCCCGGCGTGGGGCGTGGCTTATTCTGCAACGCTTCATGCATGTGATCTTCGACATTCTCTATGCCGCGGGCCTGGTGGCAGCGACGCCGGTGCTGGCGATTAAGTCGCTGCGGACGGGCAAGTATCGCACGGACTGGCCGGCGCGGTTTGGGCGTTATGCGCAGCAGGCGACGCTGAAGCCGGCGGGCATGTACCGGCTGATGTTTCACTGCGTGTCGGTGGGGGAATTGCTGTCGATGCGGAAGCTGGTGGATGGGCTGCTGGCAGCGGATGCGGCGCTGCAGATCATCATCACGACGACGACGGACACGGGGACGGCCCGGGCGCGGGAGCTTTATGCGGGCAATCCGCGGGTGATGTGTTATCGCTACCCGCTGGATTTTTCGTTTGCGGTGGAGGCGTTTTTGGACCATGCCCAGCCGGACGCGATTGCGTTGGTGGAGCTGGAGGTCTGGCCGAACTTTGTGAACATTGCGGTGGACCGGCGGATACCGGTGTGCATTATCAACGGGCGGATCACGGAGCGGGCGACGCGGCGGTACCGGGTGGTGAAGCCGATCATCGCGGCGGCGCTGCAGCGGCTGGCGTTTATCGCGGCGCAGACGGCGACGATTGCGGAGCGGTTTAAGCAGTTGGGCGCGCCGGCGGAGCGGATCGAGATTGTGCCGACGATTAAATATGACTCGGCGGATTTTTCGGACAGCATTGCGGGGGCGGAGACGCTTGCAGAGGCGTGTGGGATTGAGCAGGGGCACAAATTGTTTGTGGCGGGATCGACAGCGCCGGGGGAGGAGGGGCCGGTGCTGGAGGCGTATCTGGCGCTGCGCGATCAGCACCCGGGGCTGCGGTTGGCGATTGCGCCGCGCAAGCCGGAGACGGTGCCGGGGACGCTGGCGGCAATTGCGGCGGCGGGGTTGAGGCCGGTGCAGCGGACGGCGCGGCCGGATGGGGCGGAGGGGCGGGCGCTCGAGGCGAGCGAGGTGCTGGTGCTGGACACGATGGGGGAGTTGAAGAAGCTTTATTCGCTGGCGACGGCGGTGTTTGTGGGGCGGTCGTTGGTGGATTTGGGCGGGTCGGACATGATTGAAGTGGCAGCGCTGGCGAAGCCGCTGTGTTTTGGGCCGCACACACAGAACTTTGCGGAGGCGGTGGAATTGTTGTTGTCGAACCAGGCGGCGGTGCTGGTGCGTGATGGGGCGACGCTGACGGCGACGCTGCGGGCGTGGCTGGCGGACGGGGCGGCGGCGCGGCAATTGGGGTTGAAGGCTCGCGAAACAGTTGCATCGCAGCGTGGCAGTACGACAATCTATCTGGAAAAATTGCTGGCGCTTGTGCGCATGAGGACGTCACGAAATGGCTGTTGATCGCAAACAAATTGTTGCCAATGTGCGCTCGGTGGTGGTGAAGATCGGGACGAATGCCCTGTCGGATGCGACGGGTCATTTGGACACGGGGCTGCTGGCGGGGTTTGCCAAGCAATTGGCGGCGGTGAGGTCGCGGGGGATTCAGGTGACGCTGGTGTCGTCGGGGGCGATTGGGGCGGGCATGGCGGAGTTGGGGTTGGCGAAGCGGCCGAAGGATTTGCCGATGCTGCAGGCGACGGCGTCGGTGGGGCAGTCGATTTTGATGAACTTGTTTGCAGCAGCGTTTAAGCCGCACGGCGTGCACGTGGGGCAGATCCTGATTACGCGGGGGGATTTTGAGGATCGCGGGCGGTATTTGAATTTGCGGAATTGCATTCAGGCGCTGCATCACAGCAACTGCGTGCCGATCATTAATGAGAACGATTCGGTAGCGGTGGCGGAGATTAAGTTTGGCGACAATGACTTGATCGCGGCGCAGGTGACGAACCTGCTGCGGGCGGATCTGCTGGTGCTGCTGAGCGTGGTGGATGGCCTGCTGGACCCGGCGGGAAAGACGATTTCGGTGGTGCAGGATGTGGATGATGCGAGCGGCAACGTGAATGACACGAAGAGTTCGCGCGGGACGGGCGGCATGGGGTCGAAGTTGTTTGCGGCCGGCACGGTGCGCACGGCAGGCGAGCCGGTGTTGATTGCCAACGGCAAGCGGCCGAATGTGATTATGGATTTATTGAGCGGGGTGGAGACGGGGACGTTGATTTTGCCGGCGAGCAAGAAGTTGTCGTCGCGGAGCCGGTGGATCAGTTTGACGGCGCGGACGAAGGGGACGCTGACGGTGGATGATGGGGCGGCGAAGGCTCTGAAGGGGAACAAGAGTCTGCTGGCGTCGGGCATTGTGGCGGTGGAAGGGGAGTTTGCGTGCGGCGATGCGGTAGCGATTGCGGACAAGGCGGGGATGGTGCTGGCGCGCGGGTTGACGAATTATTCGCATGCCGAGGTGGAGAAGATCAAGGGGCGGAAGTCGTCGGAGTTTGCGAAGCTGCTGGGGAGCACAACGTATTATGAAGAGGTGATCCATCGGAATGACCTCGTGCTCAGCGTCTAACTAAAGTTTTTTAACGGCAAGCTGGATGTGGCTGGCGCGGGCGTAGGCGGCGGGGTCTTTTTGGAGTTGTGTTTCGAGGTCGACGAGGCGTTCGATGGCGTCTTCGCGCTCGAAGAGTTTGCGGTTCATGCGGGCGGGGATGATCATTTTGCCGATGCGGGAGAGGGTTTCGAAGCCGCGGCTTTTGACGAGTGATTCGATTTGGCCGGGGGTGAACATGGTGACGGGGAAGCGTTCGGCGGCGTTGTGGGCGAGCCATTCGGTCTTGCCGGTGCGGACGAAGGCTTCGAGTTCGTTGAGGTTGCCGGAGTCGATGAAGTGATCGATGGCGGCGAGGTGGTTATCGACGGTGAAGACGAAGATGCCGCCGGGTTTGAGGAGGCGGTGGACTTCGGAGAGGCAGCGGCCGGGGTTGGAGCAGAGGGAGACGACGTCGCCGAAGGCGGTGACGAGTTCGAAGGCGTCGGCGGGGAGTTCGCGGAGGTCGATGACGTCGGCGAGGACGACTTTGGCGCGGGCGGCCTTGGCGGCGAGGTCGGGTTGTTCGCGCCAGGCGGCGAGTTTTTTTTCGACTTCTTCGAGCATGCCGCGGGAGAGGTCGACGAAGGTGGTGGGGTAGCCTTGTTTGAGGAGTTTTAGGCCCCATTTGCCGGTGCCGGTGCCGATGTCGGCGATCTGGGCGGCGGGTTTTTTGGGGAGGAAATGCTTGAGGTGGTTGTGGGTGATGCGGTCGTGGAACTCCCAGAAGGGGTCGTCGTAGACGAGGTCGTAGCGGCGGGCGACGCGGTCGTGGAAGCGGCGGTTGGGATCCTGATTTTTCCGGCTCATGGATACTCGCTCTGCAAACCTTCGGCCAATGCGCGCATCATTCAAAATGTGCATCGGCGAGCGTGGCTCGCACGATGAATATACGCCAAGAACAGTGAACGCAGAAGCAAGAAGCCGCGATGTGTGAGTTTTGTGATTTTTTACCAACCGGTGTGTCGCGGCGAACGCTGCTGGCGGCGACGGGTGCGGCGACGCTGGCGATGATGGGGTGCAAGCCTGAGCCGGCGCCGAAACCGCCGACGACTCGGCCAACATCGCGGCCGGCAACGACGACCGCGCCGGCAACGCAGGCGGCCACGGGGCCGGCATCGCAACCGATGTCGCAACCGGCCACGGCGCCGGTGACTCAACCGGCCACGCAAGCGGCGACGGAACCGGCCCAACCCAGCACGATGCCGACGACGGGGCCAGCGCCGGATCTGGGGGCGGAAGTTTTTCCGGATACGACGGGGAAAGCTATTGCGACCATCAAGGATGCGCCGGTGATCGTGGTGCCGCGGTCGGCGTGGACGAAGGCTAAGCCTAATCTGCAGCAAATTGCGTTGATGAACGGCATCAGTGCGATCACGGTGCATCACACGGCGTGGGCGATTGACCATGATGCGTGGCGGCCGACGGCGACGGCGGTGGAGAATGTGCGGAACTTTCACAGCACGACGAAGCCGAACGGGGTGATCCCGAATGGGCGGGGATGGGCGGACATTGCGTATCACTTTGTGATTGACCGGGCGGGGCGGGTGTGGCAGGGGCGGCCGCTGGCGTACCAAGGGGCACATGTGAAGGGGCACAATGAGCACAACCTGGGGATTTGTTTGCTGGGGAATTTTGATGAGCAGTCGCCCAGCGCGGCGCAACTGACGGCGCTGGGGCAGTTCATCCATTTTGTGGCGAAGCTTTATGATGTGGAGCGGGACGACATCTTCACGCATGGCGAGTTGGGCAAGACGTCGTGCCCGGGCAAGAAGCTGCAGGACTATATGAATCGCCTGCGTAAACAGGTGTGATGCGGTTTCTGGATTCGCAGAGAAAAACATGGCGAGCAACTGCGGTGACGTTCTGGTGCTGACGGGTACGGCCGGCGTGGGGAAGTCCACGATGGCGCGGCTGTGGGCGGAGCGGCGGCGCGGCGTGCATATTCAGGGGGATCAGATTCGCTGCTGGATCACGGATCGCGAGATCAGCCGCTCGAAGGGGTACCAGGAGCAGGCGGTCGCGGAGATTGCGGCGTATGCGGCGGGGCGGTACATGACGCAGATGCTTAGCGTGGCGTTGGATTATGTGTGGACGCCGGCGGGGTTGACGTATCTGCAGCAGACGCTGGGCGAGGCGGCGCGGGTGCGGTATGTGTGGCTTGTGTGCGAAGCGGGGGAGAATGAGCGGCGTGATCAGACACGCAAGGGGCGGGCGGTGATGGGGCCGCGCGTGCATGAACTGCGTGGCGAGCTTCAGGCGCTGCAGTGGCCGGAGTATGTGACGATCATGGACACGACGCGCAATACGCATGAGCAGACGATCGCGCGGATAGAGGCGTTGTTTTGATTTAGTGGGCGTCGCTGAGGCGGTGGAGGTAGGCGGCGACGTTGTAGGCACGCTCGGCGCCCTCGATGGGGGCATCGCTGAGCAGCACGGGCCATTTGCCTTCTTCCATGTTGCGGCCGTGGGAGCCTTTGACGAGTTTCGCGTCTTGGGCGATGCACTTGCGTTCGCGGTCGAAGAAGAGTTCGCGCGGGTCGTAGCCGGGCTTGGCGTGGATGTCGACGGTGAACTGCCAGAGCGGCTTTTCGCCATCATGCTGCCACCAGTCGTGGGCGAACCAGGCGTTGGGCTTGGCGACGAGCGTGAACGCGCCGGCGCGATCGGTTTGCATGTGCGTGATGCCATCCAGGGCGGTGAGTTTTTCTTTGAGCACGCGCGTGGCGGCCATGGGACTGCGGGTGAACACGTGCGCGACCTGGTGGTCGCAGAGGGCGAAGGCTTCGGACGCGGCGTAGTCGACGTAGACTTTGCCCTTGTCGTCGGTTTTGGTTTTGAGCAGGCCGGCCTCGCGCAGCACGAGGTTGGGGAAGAGCGGGGTGTCGACGTCGTACATGCCATAGTCGCCGACGATGACGGGGATGCCGCCGGTTTCGCGCACGAGTTTGACCAGCGGGGCGATGGCGGCGTCGATGTCGGCGAGTTCTTTGGCGATCGCGGGATGGGAGGGTCCGAGCCGTTGGAGGTTGTAGTCGAGGTGCGGGACGTAGACGAGCTGGAGGTCGGGCTTGTCTTCGGACCAGACGTGCAGGGCGGCGTTGATGATCCATTGGGAACTGGGGAGAGCCGCCATGGGGGACCAATAGTTGTGCAGGGGGAAGGGGCCGAACTTGGCGACGAGCTTGGCATAAAGTTCGGGCGGATTGGACCAGCAGGCGGTGAGCGTTTTGCCGTCGGGGGTGTGCTCGGGCTTGGGGGTGATGACGATGTCGGCCGCGCCGTGCATGGAGTTTTGCAGGAAGAGCATGGCGACTTTTTTGCCGCTGCCGGCCCAGAAGCGTTTGTGCTGGAGCAGGTTGTTGCTTTGCTCCCAGAAGCTGACATCTTTGCGGTAGTCGGCGTAGTTGGAGAGGTCCAGGTTGGCGTGCAGGGCGGGCTGGTTGTGGGTGTAGAGGCCGTTGGCGGTGATGCCGTGCTGGCGGGCCGAGACGGCGGTGGTGAGCGTGGCCTGCATGGTGCTGGTCACGGCAGGAAAGTCGGGTTCGAAGGTCTTGCGGTGGGGGAAGGTGGCCAGCGTTGCCGCCGGGTGTTTGACGATTGCCGCATCGAGCCCCGCCACCAGGATCACACAAACTCGCGCCATGATTTTGCCCTTTCAAGCACTGTGCACAGTCTAGCGTGATACGCTATTCTTGCACGTCTAGTACGATGTCGGTGAAGAAATGATCGATGTGATTTTGACGCCTGCTGCGCTGCCCGAGTCGGGGTTGGAGAATGCACAGGTGGTGGTTTTTGATGTGCTGCGTGCGACGACGTCCATCACGGCCGGGCTGTTTCACGGGGCGAAGGACGTGCGGCTGTTTGGAACGCTGGATGACGCCCGCGCGGCGAAGAAGGCGGCGGGCACGGGCCCGTTTGTGCTGGCGGGGGAATCGAAATGCCTGCGGCCGGAGGATTTTGATCTGGGCAACTCGCCGCGCGAGTTCGTGACGGAGAAGGTGGGCGGCAGCTCGATTTTTCTGGCGACGACCAACGGCACCCGCGCCGCGGTGGCTGCGCAGAATGCGGAGCGGCTCTTTGCCGGTTCGCTGCTTAACGCTGAGGCCACGGCGAAGGCTTTGCTGCCGCGGCTGGATCATGTGCACACGCTGCTGCTGTGTGCGGGCACCAATGGGCAACTGGCGTGCGAGGACGTGATCGGGGCTGGGGCGGTGCTGTTCACGCTGCTGCAGACGACGTATCGCGCGGACTTGCCCTTTACGGATAGCGCGTGGCTGGCGTACCACAGCTTTGCGGCGGTGCGCGAGCGGCTGCCCGCGGCGCTGCGGCTGGGCCAGGGGGGCATCAACGTGATTGAGGCGGGGCTCGAAGACGACATTGATTTTTCAGCCCGGCTGAACGCTTGCCCGATCGTGTGTGAGATTCAGAAAACACCGTCCCTGCGCGTGGTGAAGATATGATCGATGTGGCACTGAAAGAGTGGCACCTGTTGTGCCAGGCGCTTATTCATGGCGAGCAGGCCATTCTGCTGCGCAAGGGTGGGATTTTGGAAGCGAACAACGAGTTTGAGCTGGAGTATCGGCGTTTTCTGCTTTATCCGACGTACATTCATCAGCAGGTTACGCATGTGAAGCCCGAGTGGCAGGGACGGATTGAGCAGCGCGCGGCCGAGCCGGAGAAGATTGCGTTGGCGGGCTATGCCGAGGCGGTGAAGATTTTTGAAGTGCCGAGCCGGGCCGCGTTTGAGCAACTGGATGATCTGCACATGTGGGCGAAGCCGTTGATTGATATGCGGTTTTCGTACCGGCCGGAGAAGCCTCTGTATCTGGTGGTGGTGCGTGCGTTTAAGCTGGCGGCGCCGCTGGTGATCGACAACACGCCGGAGTACGCGGGCTGCAAGAGTTGGGTGCCGCTGGCGCAGACGGTGGATGTGAGCGGGGCGACGCCGGCGCTGGCGGAGGCGCGCGTGGCCGCAGTGGTTGAACGCATCGGCCGGACGTTTGCTGAGGCGCGGCCATGACGGCATGGAATGAAGTTTCGCGTATCGTTGAGCGCTTGAAGCCGCCGACGTTTGCGGCACGCGAGTTGATCGTGCGCGATGAGCGCGACTTTCGCGGCACGCTGCAAGCGGCGATTGCGACATTGAGCATGCAGGGCGGGGGCAAGATTGTGATTCCGCCGGGGACGTATCGCTGTGCGGGGCCGATACAGCTGGCGAGCAACATTCATCTGCACCTGGATGAGGCCGAGATTCTCTTTTCGACGAAGCCGACGGACTACCTCGTGGGCGATGCGGCGGTTGACCGCCTCACCCTCACCCGCTGGGAGGGTACGCGCTGCTTCAATTACTCGCCGCTGATTTATGCGTATGGACAACGCAACATTGCGGTCACGGGGCGGGGCACGTTTGATGGCCAGGCGGCGAATGGGTGGGCGCCCTTCAAGGAATTGCAGAGCCCCACCAAGCAACGGTTGCGGGCGATGGGGCAGGCGGTCACGCCGGTGCTGGAGCGTCGCTTTGGCGAGGGGCATTACCTGCGGCCATCGATGTTCAGTCCGTATGACTGCCAGAACATCCTGCTCGACGGGATCACCTTTAAGGCCAGTCCGTTTTGGACGATTCATCCCATTTTTTGTGACAACGTGATCGTGCGCAATTGCACGGTGCTGCCGGGCACAACGAATGATGATGGGTGCGATCCTGAAAGTTGCCGCGATGTGCTGATTGAGAAATGCACGTTTAGCACGGCGGATGACAACATTGCGCTGAAGGCAGGGCGTGACCAGGATGCGTGGGCGAGCGCCGGCGGCAGGCCGTGCGAGAACATCGTGATCCGCGATTGCATGTTCTTGCAGGGCAGACCCGGCGGCATCAGTATTGGCTCGGAGATGTCGGGCGGCATTCGCAACGTATTTATTGAACGCTGCACGTTTAAGGATGCGGCGCGCGTGCTTTATCTGAAGGCCAGCCCACACCGCGGCGGCATTCTGGAAAACATCTTCGCACGCGATCTGACGATCGATGCATGCGAGGAGATTCTTTACTGCAAGATGGCGTACAAGTTTGTGATCGAGGGAGATTACCCGTCGGTCTTCCGCAACATTGAACTTGCGGATGTACGCTGCCAACGCGCCGACACGGCGGTGCGGTTGATCGGGCTGGACCGGCAGCCGATCGGCGATGTGCGCGTGTCGAACGTGCAGGTGACGGACTGCAAGCGCTTTGTTGAGCAGCGCGCGGTCACATCGCTGATTGTTGATGGCAAAAAGTAAGCTGGGCCCGAATGGTCGGGCCCAGCCTTGTTCACTTGGATGTTGAAGGGATTAGCGCTTCGCCCGGCGACGCATCAGCAGTGCGGCGGTGCCGAGGCCGAGGACGCCCATGGAGGCGGGTTCAGGAATGTTGCCGCCACCATCGCCCGGGGTCGATTCGATGGTGAAGACAAAGTCGTTGTAGTCGCCGATCTTCTCGATGCCGGCGTTGCAGAGGCGGAGGTCTTCGACGCCGACGAGGTATTTTTCAGCGCCGTTGCCGTAGTCGGCGGCATCGGAGAGGCGGAACAGGGCGAAGTGCTGGGTCTTGCGATCGTCGCGGTCGCCGGTGTTCATGCCCGACTGGGTGTAGAAGGTGTCGTGCGGCGTGGTGATGTAGAGGCCCCAGTTTTCGGAGGGGTTGAAGGTCTTGGCGGTCGGGGCGCTGTCGGAGCCGGACCAGATGGCGTAGCGTTCGGCGGGGTTGTCGACGTTGTACCAGCCGACTTCATTGAAGGGGGCGTAGCCGGCGATTTCGATTTTGAGCAGGCCGTTGACATCACCTTCAGAGGCGCCGCGGGTGAAGTAGAAGGACTTGTCGAAGCCGCCGTCGCTCTTGCCCCACCAGGGTTGCAGCGAGCCGAACTCGCTTTGGACGTAGTAGCCGATGTTTTTGTTGTTGCCGTCCATCGATTTCTGGTCGAAGTAGGGCTTGCCATTCTCGTTGATGGAACCAGTGGTCCGGAAGTCCATGCCCGAGGAGCCGACAACGATATCAGCGTGGGCGAAGCCGGCGGCGACACCCAGGACGGCGACGGCAGCCACAGCGTAACGGGACATCTTCATGGGACTCTCTCTCTTTCTCGAAACGAACTATCCGCATCACAGGCGCGTGCCTGTGCCAATGCCTTGCGTGTGTAGGCGCAGTGGGAGCGGCAACGGTTGCCCGCTGAGTTCGCACTGTGCCTGCGATCGCTTACGAGTTTTCGGGTGAATTTGCCCGAGTGCCTTGCGCCGCACGCGTTATGCCCGCCGCAGCGACTCGCTTAGCTCTCTCAATCCCTGGTACAGATCTGTCCGCCTCACAACGTTGTGCGTGAAGCGAACAGTATGTATTTACCACACCCAATGAAGGGGGCAAATGAAAATTAGAATTACATGAGAATGTGGGTGACTGATAAAAAGGCGGTGCACGAATGGGTAGTCGGCACGTCGCCCCATAACCGTGCAGACGGCGTGTCGGACCACGTAACGGTCAGGCAAGCTTGGCAAACTTAAACGGTTGAGAGGCGGGACGGATCGGTGAGCGGGGCGATCTCGTGATGGGTCAGCAGCCGCAGCAAGGCCGGCGTGCCTTGGGTGCCTGCGAGTTCATATTCACGTTGCGTCACGCCGAGGAGCAGCAGCAGATCGACATGGCCCGAGGCCAGCCGGAAGCCGGGCGGATCATGTGTTGCGACCACGAGGCTGTTGAGGGAAGACTGGCGGCCATCGATGGGCATGCCGAGCGGCACGCGGTCGTCGGCTTCGAGGAGTTGGCCCTCGACGATGCCCGAGGCGACGAGGATCTGCATGGCCATGAGCCATTGGAGTGTGCGGATCGCCCAGGGTGATTGCTGGGGCGTGTGCATGACGAACTCGAAGCCCAGGCCGCTGAGCGCTTCTTCGTTGGCGGCGGGGCCTTCGCCCCAGGGGTTGGACAGGGAACTGGTGACATACACCCAGTGCGGGCGCGACGCGGTGGGGGGGCTTTCGAGCACGCTGTGGGTAAGCCAGAAGGGTTCGATCTGCTCAACGCCGATGCGGCGGAAGAGGTCCTCGCTGAGCGTGTGCGGGACTTGGGTGATCGGGCCGAAGAGCTGCGGATAGATCTCGTCCTCGCGCGCGGCCCAGACCTTCTCGAGAAATTGTTGGAGCGGTTCGCTCATGTGGTGGCGGCATTGTACGTGCTGGCGCTGCGATGCCGAAATGCCCGCACGAGCGTGGTGGCGATGAGCGTCAGGGCGAACATCACCCCGGCTACGGCGGCCATGGCGCCGGATGTGACGGTGGAACCAAAGCCAAAGGCGGCGGGGCCTTTCACGGCCATGAAGTGCCCGATGAACGCGATCATGATGGCCAGCACCTGGCTGAGCACGATCATGACCGATAGCCGCCGGGTGAGGAGGTAGGCCGTGGCCGCGGGCACGATCAGCATGGCGACGACGAGGATGGAGCCGACGGCTTCGAAGCAGGCGACGGTGGTGGCGGCGACGAGAACCATCATGAGGTAATGAACCAGTTGGGCGTTGATGCCGAGGGTGGTGGCCAGTGCGGGGTCGAAGCTGACGAGTTTGAGTTCCTTATAGAGGGCGATGATCACGGCGAGGTTGAGCGCGTAGATGATGCCGAGGGTGTAAATCACGCGGGGCACGCCGGTTTGGGTGGCGACGAGGGAGAGTTCGCCGTAGAGCACGCAGGAGGGGTCGAGGTCGATGTACTTGTTGTCGTGGCCGTATTGGATGAGCACAAGGCCGAGGGCGAAGAGCGAGGTGAAGACCACGCCCATGGCGGCGCCGGACTCGACCTTGCCGAAGTGGCTGATGGCTTGCGTGAGCACCGCGGTGAGCACGCCGACGACGACGGCGCCGAAGAGCATGGTGGTGCTGTCGCGGCTGCCGGTGATGATGAAGGCGAGGGCGAGGCCGGGGAGGACGGCGTGGGAGATGGCGTCGCCCATCATGCTCATGCGGCGGAGCACGAGGAAGTTGCCGAGGAGTGCGCAGGCCATGGCGCAGAGGGACCCAGCGAGGACGATGGGGCCGTCGATCGCGAGGTCGAAACCAGAGAATAGACTTGCGAGCATCATGTCATCACATCGGGTGCGGGCTGCGCGGGACGTTGGGTTCGGTCTGCGTAGCGAGCGCCGCTTCGAGTTCTTCCACCATGGGCCGGCCGAGCACGTGCTCGATGGCATCGGCATCGCGGTCGACGTGGTTTGCGGCCACGTCGGCGTGTGTCATCAGGTAAATTTCCCAGAGGCGGTGATTGCGCGTGATGCGGCGGGCCTCGGCGAGGCCCTCGTTGGTGAGGCGCCATTGGTGTTTCGCGGATTCAACGACGAGGCCGTCACGCAGCGCGACGGTGAGGAAGCGTGCCAGCATGAGGCGCGACCACGCGCGTTTCTCGAGGAGTTGTTCGACGGTGGCGGTGGGGCGGTTGGAGTCTTCGGTGAGTTCGAACATCGCACGCAGCAGGTGCTGAGACCCGACACGCCGGCTGAGTTGGTAATGATCGACCATTCGCCGCAGCACGCCGCGCGCCCGGCCGAAGAACATGCTCACGAGGAACAGCGCCGAGGCGGTCAGCACGATCACAGCGCCGGCGGGCAGGTTGTGGAAGACAGCGCTGAGTGCAGCGCCGATATAGCCCGACACCGCGCCGATCAGTGCGGCGAGGATCATCATGGCGTCGAGACGTTCGGTCCAGAACCGTGCGGCGGCCGCGGGGATAATCAGCAGGGCGATCACCAGCACGAGGCCCACGGCCTGCAGGCCGACGATGGTGACGGCGGTGACGAGACCCATCAGCAGCAGGTCGAGCAGCACGACCGGCCAGCCTTGCGTGCTGGCAAAGTCCTGATCGAAGCAGAGCATTTTGAATTCTTTGAACAGCAGCACGCAGACGATGGCCACGCCTGAGCCGACGAGCGCGATGGTCATCGCTTCGCTGGAGATCATGGAGGCGGTTTTGCCGGTGATGAAGCTGGATAGGCCGGCGGCGGAGGGGCCGCTCATGTTTTGGATGATGCCGTCGAAGTAGACGCCGAGGCCGAAGAAAGTGCTGAGGACGATGCCGAGGGCGGCGTCTTCTTTGAGGCGGGTGAACTTGCGGATGGCCAGGATGGAGCCGACGCCGAGGAGGCCGGCGATGGTGGCGCCGAGCAGCAGGCCGGCGAGATTTTTCGCATCGTGGCCAAACGCGGCCATGATCATGAAGGCGGCGCCGATGCCAGGGTAAGTCGCGTGGCTGAGGGCGTCGCCGACGAGGGCCCGTTTGCGCAGCAACATAAAGCTGCCGATGATGCCGGCGGCGAGGCCGAGCGCGGTTACGCCCAGCACCACGACGCGGGTGTTGTGGCTCTGCAAGGTGAGGATTTGTAGTAGTTCCTGCAGCATGGTTACGCCCGGCGACGCATGGCCTCCGCCGCCTGGTCGAGCAACGTGAGTCGCCCGCCGTAGGTTTTGATCAGATTCTCGCGGGTGAAGACGGTGTCGGTCGGCCCGCTGGCCACGACCCGCATGTTGATGAGGATCACGTGATCGAAGTATTCGGGCACGGTTTGCAGATCGTGATGGACGACGAGAGCAGTTTTGCCGGCGGCGCGCAACTCACGCAGGATGTCGACGATCGCTTTCTCGGTTGCCGCATCGACGGCGGCGAACGGTTCGTCCATCAGGTAAAGCTTGGCATCCTGTACCAGCGCTCGCGCGAGGAAGACACGCTGCTGCTGGCCGCCGGAGAGTTGGCTGATCTGGCGGTGAGCGTAGTCGGCCATGCCGACCTTCTCGAGTGCGTGCATGGCCGCATCGCGATGCTCGCGCGTCACGGGTTTGAACCAGCCGATCTTGCCGTAGCGGCCCATCGTGACCACATCGAGGGCGCTGGTGGGAAAATCCCAATCGACGCTCTCGCGTTGGGGCACGTAGCCGACGAGGCCGCGCTGCTTCTTATAGGGTTGGCCGTAGATCAGCACGCGTCCGCTGGCTTTTGGCACCAGGTCGAGCACGGCTTTGATCAGCGTGCTCTTGCCGGCGCCGTTTGGGCCGACGATGCCGATCAGGCGGCCCTCGGGCACATCGAGGTCCACATCCCACAGCACCGGCTTGCGCTGATAGGCCACGGTCATGTCATCAATGGACAGCGGCGCACTGACTGCGTGCACGCTGTCGCGGCCGCCGGATCCGGTTAATGCACTCAGCACGCTCATGGCGCCCCCCCCAGCTTCCCTTGATAACCGCGCGGCTCCACCGTGCCGCCGAGCGCCCGCACCACGGTGGTCACGTTGTGATCGATCATGCCGATGTAGGTGCCTTCGTACGTGCCTGGCCTGCCCATGGCGTCGGAGAAGAGGGTTCCGCCGATTTTGACTTCTTTGCCGCGGGCCTTGGCGCCTTCGAGCAGGGCGCGGACGTTCTTTTCGCTGACACTCGACTCCACGAACACGGCGCGGATCTCGCGGTCCACGATGAAGTTCACGAGCCCTTCGATGTCCTTGAGGCCCGCTTCGCTCTCGGTCGAGATGCCCTGGATGCCGCGGACCTCAAAGCCATAGGCCTTGCCGAAGTAATTGAACGCATCGTGGCTGGTGATCACTACGCGGCTCTTGTCCGGCACGGTGCGTGCGGCGAGCACTGCCCACTCGTGCAACTTCATCAGCTCCGCCCGGTAGGCGGCGGCGTTGGCTTTGTAGGTGGCGGCGTTGGCGGGGTCGCGTGCGCTCAGCGTGTCGGCGACCACGTCGACGGTCTTGGTCCAGAGCGCGGGATTCATCCACACGTGCGGGTCGGCATGTTCAGCCAAGCCGGCGGGGTGGATCAGCGATTGCTCATCGACGCCGGAGGTGACGGCCACGACAGTCTTGCCGCCGCTGGCGATGTTCACCAGGGCGTCGGTCATCTTGCCTTCGAGCAGCAGGCCGCTGTAGAAGATCACATCGGCATCGCGCAGTTTGACGATGTCGTCGCGCGTGGGCTTGTAGAGGTGCGGGTCGACGCCTTCGCCGAGCAGGCCTTCCACCTGGGCCTTGTCGCCCGCCACGTGGCGCACGACATCCGTGACCATGGCCACGGTGCAGACCACTTTGAGCTTGCCGCCCTGGGGCTGGACTGCATCCGACCGACCGCACGCCGCCAAGGTCATACCCATCATTACCAGCAAGAGCCAACGCACCATCCAGCACCTCATCCTTTCTCGATTTTGTCCTATCAACGGTTGAATTTTGACTCATCAAAATTAGAATGATGGTAACTAAAAGTCAACTGCAAGGCCTTGGCTATGCCCAGCAAAACGATCGAAAACTATCTCAAGCAGCTCTACCTCGAACAGCAGTCGGCGCCGGCCAAGCCGGTGGCGATGGGCAAGCTCGCCTCAGCCATGAACGTCGTGCCCGGCACCGCCACGACCATGGTCAAGGCCCTTGCCGATTCGGGCCTGGTGCGCTACGAACCCCGCACGGGCGTGAAGCTGACCGAGGCCGGCCGACAGTTGGCGCTGCACGTGCTGCGCCGCCATCGGCTGGTTGAGCTCTTCCTTGTCCAAGTCGTCGGCCTCGATTGGTCCGAGGTTCACGACGAGGCTGAAGAGCTCGAACACGCCATCTCCGACAAACTTCTTGAACGCATCGACACGCTGCTTGGCCATCCCACCGTTGATCCACATGGCGATCCAATTCCCACGGCCGCGGGCGAATTGGCGGATGCGCACCTGCACAGCTTTGTCACCTGCCAGACCAATTCTCCGCAGACGATTGCCCGCGTGCTCGACCAGAACACGGGCTTCCTGAAGTTTGTGAATAGTGCCGGTCTCACCCCCGGCACGCAGCTGGAAGTGATCGACCGCGATGACCAAGCCGACAGCGTTCGCGTTCGTCCGCGCGGCAAGAAGACGATGACGATCAGCACCAGCGCTGCGGCGAAGTTTCTGGTCAAGCCGACCCGCGGCCGATAATCCTTTTGCCCGCAGTCTGATAAACCCACGTTACCGATAATTGCTTCACCCAAGGGCGCCAAACGCCGATAGCTACAACGCGCACGTTCATTATGTACGCTTCCGTTAGCTGGGTGAAATGCATGAGCCACACGCTCGATCAGGTTCGAATGTCTGACCGTGACCGCACCGCGCCACGCGCGTGGGCCCTCGCCCTCGTCGCACTGGCCGCCGGCGGCGTCTTTGCCAACTCCATCGTCAACGGCTTTGCCCTGGACGATGTGGCGATCGTGCAGCACAACCCGCACGTGCTCAACCTCGAGTGGACCACGATCTGGGCCGCCAACTACTGGCCCACGGACAACGGCCCCACCGATGTGCTCTACCGCCCGCTGACGATCTGGTCGTACCTGGCCAACCACGCGCTCACGCCCGTGGTTACCGGCGCGTGGGCGTTTCACCTGGTGAACATCCTGATGCACATGCTGGTCAGCGTGATGGTCACCGTGCTGGCGTGGCGTATCTTCCGCAGCCGGGCCGTGGCGATCGTCACGGGCATCATCTTCGCGCTGCACCCCATTCACACGGAAGTGGTCGCGAACACGGTGGGGCGGGCCGAACTCATCGCGGCCATCTGGTCGCTCGCGGCACTGCTGGTTTTCATTCCTGAAGAAGACATGGCCCTCGGCCCGACCAAACGCCCGTGGTACCACGGCTTCATCGTGGCGGCGTGCTTCCTCTATGCGCTTTTCGCCAAAGAAACGCCCGCGGCCCTCGTCGGCGCGATCGGCTTCATCGATCTTTGGCGGTGGTCGCACTGGAATAACACTGTCCGCCCCACGTTTGTGCGGTTCTTCGCCGGCCAGACGCTGCGCTACTATCTCCCGCTGATGGTCGCCTTCGCCATCTACATGGCGATGCGCACCAACGCCACCGATCTCATGCGCGACATCAATACCGTGCACCCGGTGGTCAATCCGCTCGTCAGCGCGACCATCGGCGAGCGTCTGCTCACGCCGTTCATGCTGCTGGCCAAGTATCTGCAATTGATGGTCTGGCCTGCTGTGTTGGTGGCGGACTATTCCAAGCCCAGCATCATGCCCAGCGCCAACCCGCTGCACCCCGGCATTGCCGCGGGCTTGCTGGTGACGGCTTTGGGCCTCGTGGTCACGGCCGCTTACTGGCGCCGTCTGCCGCGAGTTGTCCTGTGCATCTGGCTGTTCGTGTTTGCTTACGCACTGGCTTCCAACTTTCTGCGCATCGGCACCATCTTCGGTGAACGCTTGTTCTACTGGCCGAGCGTGTTCGTTTCGATGCTGATGGCATTGGGCCTGGTGAAGATGTGGGCCGCGGCGGCGGATTCGCCGCGCGTGGTGTTTCAGCGTGGCGTGATCGCCATGTTGTTTGCGGCGGCGTGCGTGGCGATGAGCTGGCGCACCGTGACGCGCAACACCGACTGGGCCGACAACATCCCGCTGGCGATCGCCACCGGGCGCGACAACCTGCAGTCGGCCAAGGCCTGTTACTGGGCGGGCAGCACGCTGACGAGCCAGGACTCGCAACCGGACAAGAAGCCCCTGGGCGTTGAGCTGCTGAAACGCGCGATCGACCTCTATCCCGGCTACGGCGAAAGCTACTGGGAATTGGCCAAGCATTTTGGCCGCGAGAAGCGCATGCACGATTCGCTGGTGTACTTGGCTAGGGCCGCCAAGTACCGGGCGGGCACACGTGAAGTGCGCCAGGCGCTTGCTGCGGTGAAGCTTGACCTCGCCGCTTACCCGCTGGAAGACCTGCTGAAGCAGATTGAGGCGGCCGAGATCACCGCACGTGATGAGGCCGCCCGCGCGCTGGCACGCGGCCTGGTGTACAGCGGCCACGGCCAGTGGGCCAAGGCAGAGGCCGCGTTTGAAGAAGGCCTGAAGGCCGACCCGCAGTTCCACGAGCTGGCGGCGGAGTTGGCCACGGCCCGCCTCGCCCGCGGCGAACTCGAATCCGGCGTGGACATGCTGCGTCAATACGTGATGGTGGTTCGGTACAACTACGAAGCGCGTTGCGTGCTGGCCGAGCACCTGGCGAAGCTGGATTTACACAAATTTCCGAACGCGTTGGCCGAGGCGGAGATGAATCTGCAGAAGGCCGAGAAAATGCTGCCCGGTGGCGTGAAAGTCCGTGAAATTCGGGCCCAGATCAACCGGCGCAAGGCGGAACAACAAGCGGCGCAAGCAGGTAATCCTGCGCAGGTTTCGAGTCTGGTCAAAGCTGCACCATGAAATCGCCGAAAGAATGAGAAGTCTATGAGCGCAATTGCGCAAACAACTTCAAAGTCGCGTTATCGCGGTTTTTCACTCGTCGAGATATTGATCGTCGTGGTGATCCTGGGCATTCTCGCGGCGATCGCCGTGCCGAAGCTGTCCAACGCTTCACAGATTGCCCGCGAAAGCACGCTGAAAGACGACCTGCGCTTCCTGCGAACGCAGATCCAGGTGTATCGCTCGCACCATCGTGATGTGTGCCCGGGCTATCCAAACGGCGACATGAACCAGACGCCCACTGAGGCCGTGTTTGTCGAGCAATTGACACAATACACCAATGAATTCGGCGCCACTTCCGCGACGGCGACCGCCACGCATAAGTTTGGTCCCTATCTCACCCGCATGCCCGAGAATCCCGTCAATGCCAAGGTGGACATCAAGATCATCGGCCCCGGCGAAGAGCTGACCCCTGACGGCACCACCGGCTGGCTGTATCAACCGAGCACGGGCCAGATTATGGCGAACCTCGTGGGCATTGATTCCGAAAGCAAATCGTTCTCGAAGTACTGATGAACGTGGCTAGCGGGGTGGGGGGATCAACAAATGACCAATAACCGCGCTAAACACCCCCTTTCGGTGAACCGATAAGCATGGTGAGGCTGTGTCTTTTTAGCAGAGGTTGCGCATGAAACTTGGCGAGAACTCGACGAAGGTAATGCTCGGCGCTGTGGCGCTGCTGCTGGTGTTGAACCTCGTGGGCCCCACATCGGCCCAGAACCGCCAGCCGCCGCAGGGCATTCCAGATTCCGGCGCCCAGATGCAGGCCGTCATCGAAGAGCTGCGCGACCTGAACAAGAAGGTCGATGCCATGACCAAGACGCTGGAGAGCGGCAACGTGAAGGTGCAGGTCGTCGAGAAGAAAGAGAAATAAGCGCAACGGGGCACGACCTCGCTTCTGCTGGTGCGGGGCGGGGGCCATGGGCAGTCGTCGCATCTAATGCGGTGAAAGATGTTTGGCTGGAAGAAAAACGTAACCCCGATCGGCATTGATGTGGGCACTCATGCCGTGCACATGCTGCAGCTGAAAGCCGAAGGCGAAGGCTGGGCGCTGGCCGCTGCGGCGCGGGTTGAACTGGATTCGCTGCCGCGGCTCGAGAGCCCGGCGGAGATGGCACTGTCCGCGGTGCGCGTCGGCCTGAAAACCGGGCGCTTCGTGGGCCGGCAGTTTGTGCTGTCGCTGCCGTCAACGCATGTGCAGGCCAAGAACATTCGCCTGCCGCAGATGCCCGATGCGGAGCTGGAGCAAGCCGCGTTGTGGGAAGCGAAGGACCGTTTCGGCGCCGATCTTGATGACGGCCGCATCGCCTGGTTTCGCGCGGGTGAAATTCGCCGCGGCAACGAGGCCAAGGACGAAGTGCTGTTGTTTGCCGTGACCGGCCAGACATTGCGCGATTATCTCGCCGCGATGGCTTCGGCCGGTTTGAGCTGTGCCGCCATCGACCTGCCCGCGTGCGCCCTGTGGCGCGCTACGCAGCGCATCGCCAGCGGCGCCGGCGAGGGTGTGACCGCACTGTTTGATCTCGGCCATCACGGGTCGCAGTTCCTCATCTGCCGGGACAACGAGCCGGTCTTCTACAAATACATTGATATCGGCGGCAAGACGCTTACCGCGGCCGTCGCTCAGAAATTGAACATGCCCACGGCTGAGGCCGCGGCACTGCGCCAGCGCGTGAGCGCGCCCGGCGCTGCCGACGACGCCGAGACCGCTCCGCTCGAACAGGCCGTGTTCGACGCCATGCGGCCCGCCCTCGAGAACCTCGCGCAGGAACTCGACATGTGCATGCGTTACTTTGTGGTGACGTTCCGCGGGGCGCGGCCGGAGACAATCCTCGCCGCGGGCCGCCAGGCCAGCGCCGCCCGCGTCTGCGAGGCGCTCTCCAACAGCCTCGGCTTGCCGGTTGAACCGGTGCAGGCCCTCCGCGGCGTCGCCGGTCTGAACGAACTCACCCGCCCCGATCGTGCCAGCGAGTGGACGCTCGCCACGGGCCTCACGCTTTACCCCCTGGGGCGAAAGTCGCCGATGGTCGCACCCGCACCCGTCGCAGTAGGGGGTGCCGCTTGAAGAACATCAACCTTTTGCCAACCTGGTACACGCAGGACCAACACCAGCGCAAAGTGCTGCGGTTGCAGTTCATGCTGCTGCTGGCGCTGGGCGGCGTGATGGGCGGCTGGCTCATGTATGCCCAGCGCGACCTCATCACCCTGCGGCAACAGCACGACACGCTGGCCCAACGGGCCTCGATGGTCGGCGATTTGAACGCACAGCTCAGCGCCCGCCGCACGGACCTCGCGAAGCTTGAAAACCTGCAGCTGGCCTATCGCGAGCTCGGCCACACCGTGCCGATGTCCCTCGTCGTGCAGCAGTTGCAGAATGACATGACCACCGGCATGGCGCTCAGCAAGATCACCGTGGATGTGCGCAGCGAGGCGATCAAGGGCACGGGCAACATCGGCGATGCGAAGAACCCCGCCAAGTTCCGCGAGATCGCGCGGCTCACCGTCGTCGGCATCGCGCCTAACGACACGCAGATCGCGCAACTCATCGGCAAGGTGTCGCAGAATCCGCTCTTCTCCGAAGTCGCCCTCAACTACACCCGCACCGAGATCCTCCGCGATTACAACGTCCGCCGCTTCGAGATCCAGATGAACATGGACCTGGACCGTCTTTCCATCGACGACCAGCGACCCCAGGTTGCCGCCGGCGAGGTGCATGATGGCCGCTGATACCGCGAACATGTCCAAGCTCAAACGCACCCGCCGCATCATGCTGATCGGCTTCGGCTGCATCGCGCTGGCGTTCGTCGCCCTTGGCGTGGTGCCGCACATGATGGCCAAGCGCGGCCTGCAGGCACGCATCAGTACGCTCACCAGCGACATTGAAAGCAGCAAAGCCCAGTCGCAGGAACTTGGCGATCTCACCCGCCGCGTGCAGGTGATCAAGGCCGAAGTTCGTAACTACGACCGCCTCGTGCCCGCCCACCAGGACCTCGGCACGTTCCTTGGCGAACTGTCGCGCGAACTCGACAACGCCGGTCTCAAAGACATCATGGTCCGCGCGCTGCCGCCCACGGTGCTCGGCCGCACGCAGCAGTTGCCGATCGAAATCAAAGCCAACGGCTCGTTCGAGCAGATCCAGGGTTTCATGACCCGCCTCGAGAATCTCCCGCGTATGAGCTCCGTTTCCCGCCTCGTGATTGAATCCGAGCAAGGCATGTCGGGCAAAGTCTCGGTCGAGCTGATGATCTCGATCTACAACACCAAGCAGTGACCCCTGGTCATGCTTCGCTATAATGGGGAAGCATTTTTCTCGGGGGCCAAACATGAAGTGTTCCAAACTTTCGCTGTGCGTTTCCACGGTCATTGCCGCGGCGTGCGTACTCTTTGCCTGCACGCACAATCCCGCCACAGGTAAGAAAGAGTTCGCGCCTTTCATGCCGTCAACGGGCCAGCAGGTGTCGCTCGGCCTCAAGGCCGCGCCGGAGTTTGAACGCCAGAGCGGCGGGCGCATCACTAATCCGGTGGTGCAAAACTACGTCAACAGCGTCGGCCAGCGCATCGTCGCCGTCATTCCGCCCAATGAACGCCGCGATTTCCGCTTCAGCTTCACCGTGGTGAACGACAAGATCATCAATGCCTTCGCCCTGCCCGGCGGGCCGATCTACATCACACGCGGCCTGCTCTACAAGCTCGAAACCGAAGCCGATCTTGCGTTCATCCTCGGGCACGAGGTTGGCCACGTGGTGGCCCAGCACTCCGCCCGCCAGATGAGCAAGCAGACCGAGATGCAGTTGCTCATCGCCGGTGCGGGCATGCTGGCGGGTGATAGCCAGGGCGGCCAGACGGCTGTTGAGCTCGGCAAGTTCGCCGGCGGCATGTACCTGCTCAAATATGGCCGTGATGAGGAGTCGCAGGCAGACACGCTGGGGCTTAAGTACATCGTCAGCGCCGGCTACGATCCGCAGGCGTCGATTGCGGTGATGAAAGTTCTGCAGAGCGCGACCAGCGGCAGCAGCAAGGGCAACGATTGGTTCGCCACGCACCCCAACCCCGGCAATCGCCTTGAGTCGCTGAACAACCAGATCCGCCGCAATTATCCGCAGACGATCAACAATCCGAAGTTCGTCACGAATCGCGAAGCGTTTTCACAAAATGTCTTGCGCCAACGGGCCGAGGTTGATGGGCCCGTCCGGCAGTTTGAAGAATTGCTCGTGTCGATCAACGCAGATTAATTGCTGCGGTTCGCCAGCGTGTGGGCCAACTCGCCCATGAGCACCGCCTTGGGGCCAAGCTTCGCGGCAATGGTGTTGGCGATCTGCACCTGCTCCGCCAAAAACTCGCGCGACTTCTCCAGCCCGACCAACGATGGGTACGTGAGCTTGCCCTTGTCGGCGTCCTTGCCCACCTTCTTGCCCATCTGCTCTTCGGTGCTGGTCACATCCAAAATGTCATCCACGATCTGGAACGCCAGGCCAATCGCGCGGCCGTAGGCGTCGACATCATTCAGCGTCGCGTCATTCGCCCCGGCGGCGATCGCGCCCATGCGGCACGCACAGCGAATCAGCGCCCCGGTCTTCATACGATGAATCCGCCGCAGGTGATCAAGGTTGTGCGTCATGCCCGCCTTCGCTTCGGCCGGGTGGCACGTGTCGAGCACCTGCCCGCCGATCATCCCCTCCGGCCCGGTGAAGTAGGCCAGTTCCAGCACCAACTTCGTCGCCAGCGCGGGGTCGGCCGTCTTTTGTGCGATCAAATAGAACGGCAGCGTGTTGAGCCCATCGCCGGCCAAAATCGCCATCGCCTCGCCATACACCTTGTGGTTCGTCGGCCGGCCGCGGCGCAGGTCATCATCATCCATTGCCGGCAGGTCATCATGAATCAGCGAGAAGCAGTGGATCATTTCGATGCCGGCGGCGGCGGGCATGATCCGCGTGTCGGTTTGCGCTTCATCGCCACCAACGGATTGATAGCACAACAGCGCCAGCACCGGACGAATCCGCTTGCCCGGCCCGAGCAGCGAATAGGCCATCGCCTCATTGAGTTGCGTCGGCGACTCCGGCAGCGACTTGATGTAAGCATCAAGATACGCATCGCACCGCGCGGCCGTGTTCTTCAGATACGCTTTCAGATCAACCTGGGTCATGTGCCACCGTTCCAGTTTTCAAGGCCGCAGATTATAACGTGACAACGGAAAACGACACGTGGGCGATCCATGGCGAATAAAGAGAACACACCTGTAGTACTAGCATACGGGACACCCAAACCTGCTGAGCAAGTGCGGCGGTCATGGCACCATTATGTCTTCCGCACGGCGGTGTGGGCCTTCGGACTCTCGATCGCGTACTGCTTGTTCCTGGGGCTGCTGGATTTTCTTGTTGCTGTGCCAGACGCCGTATTTCAGCCAGCGATACCGGTATTCATCATCAGTCTCCTGACGCTCGTTTTCTCCATGGCATTCGGCATGATCCGAGATTACCGCAATTCGCCATGGAACGACGAGCACGATGAGGTGTCCTGGGACCGATGCGAGTACGCTCGTAAGCAACTGCTCGCCGCCGCCAACGGCCACATGAATCTCGCGCCCAGCGGCAAGTGGCGAGTCACCGAGGTTGCCCCCACACCCGCCTTTTCAACCATCGCTGCTCACGCCAAATCCGTCGGCGAACGGATGATCGAGTTTCTCGACGACGGTACCGGCCGCTACTACGTCCTGCTCGGCGGCGTCCGCTTCGAAACCATCTTCGCCTACAAGCCCGGTAAGCAACCGTTCAACATTCACGTGCGCACGATCTCGCCGCCGGGCGACGATGCCTGGCACCTCGTCGAGTTCGGTTACACCGTCTTCCGCGACGGCGAAGGCGCCCCGCGCCTCCGCATCTGGTTCGAATCGGACTGCCCCCTGCCCCCCGACCAAGTCGAATGCTGGCCCTTCTGGGGCGAGTTGCCGCAGGTAAACGAACCCAGCGATATTGGTGGCGAATAGCGGGCTCGTTACAATAATGTCGAGGTGCGTATGGTTACCGAAACCGAACATCCGTACATCGTCTGCGATCCGCAGATCCTTTCCGGCGAGCCGATCATTAAAGGCACGCGCACACCTGTGCGCGCAATTGTCGAAAACTGGCGGCTGGGCTACTTGCCTGAAGAATTGCCGCAACATCTTCCGCACATTACCTTGGCGCAAGTGTTTGATGCGTTGAGTTATTTCGCTGACCACCGCGAACAGATCATGAAATACATTGAACTGAATCGTGTGGATGACGGTGAACTCCATGTACGTCTAGCACCCAAGGCGAAGGCTTCATGAAACTGCTTCTGGACGAAGATGTGAGCGTGGTCATCGGGGCAATTCTCCGCTCACGTAATCTGGATGTAGTCTCGGTTCATGACGTTCATCGCGAAGGTCTAAGCGATGAAACGCAACTGCTGTTTGCGGCTGCAGCTGGCCGTTGTTTTGTTACGCACAACCGCAATGATTTCATAAGGCTTGATCAGCAATTCCGTTCATCGGGCAGATCGCATGCGGGCATCGTCGTTGCTGTACGCCGTAGCCCGCATAAGGTGGTAGAACTCCTGCATGGTCTGTATGCGCGATTTGGCGAAGACGAGATAGCAAACCAAGTGTGGTACATCTAGTAACGAGCCGTGTGTTCGCATGAATCAGGCTGAAAGCCTGCAAGACTGGTAGCCGGGGGCATAGCGCAGCGCCGCCCCCGGTTGTCTTCGCGTCTTCGCGTCTTCGCGGTTAAAATCCCCCCATGAAAATCGCAGTCATCGGTACCAGTGGGCAATTGGGTTTCGATCTCGCACGCACGCTGCCGGCGCGCGGCCACGTTGTCGCCGCATTCGCCGGCCGCGCTGAACTCGACATCTGCGACGCCGCCGCATTCGCCGCCATGCTTGAGCAGCACAAGCCCGATGCTGTCATCAACACGGCCGCCTATCACAATGTCGATCTCTGCGAGAAAGAGGCCGACGCCGCCTATCGCACCAACTGCCTCGCCGTGCGCGAGATGGCCAAGGCCTGCGAAGCCCGCGCCATCACCTTTGTGCAGATCGGCACCGATTACGTCGTCGACGCCAACCCGCTCAACGACCCCGCGCTCAAACCCTCACCCGTGCCCGAGAGCGCCTCGGTCTATCCCAAATCTATCTACGCCCTCACCCGCTACGGCGGCGACTGCATGACCCTCGCCCACGCGCCCACCCACGGCTACGTCGTCCGCAGCTGCGGCCTCTTCGGCGTCGCCGGCTGCAAACTCAAAGGTGGCCTCAACTTCGTCGACACCATGATTAAGGCCGCACGCGACGGCAAGCCGCTCAAAGTCGTCAGCGACCAGATCGTCGCCCCCACGCCCACCGACGACCTCGCCGCGCAACTCGCCGTGATTCTCGAAAATAAAAACAAGCTCGCCCCGGGCCTCTATCACGCTGTCTCGCACGGCCAATGTTCCTGGTTTGAATTCGCCAAGACTTCGATCGAACTCGCCAAGATTCCCCACACGATCGAGCCCGTTCCCAGCAGCGTTTATGCCGCACCGGCCAAGCGTCCGTATTACAGCGTGCTCGACAACGCCAAGCTCCGCGCCGCCGGCCTCGACATCATGCGCGACTGGCGCGAATCACTCGCCCGCTATATCAACGCGAAATACAGTTGATAACCACCAAGTTCACAAAGTACACCAAGGCAAGTCGTGCGCGAACAGATTTTCTGCTACGGCAAACCCTTCGTGACCTTGGTGACCTTGGCGGTTAGATGGGCTTTCATTTCGGTTTGATGATTACTCTTCGCCCGGCAGCCGCACCGGCCCGCGCCGCGGCAGCGGGTTAAACGCCACAAAATGCCGCCGCCGTTCAGGTTCCGCATTGCCGGAGAGCCCGCTGATCAGCACGCCCACGATCGGCCCCACGCGGTCCCGGTATTGCGGATTGATCGCATCAATAATCACACTCGTCAGCAATCGGCGGATCCCTTCCGCGCTCGGCAGCGTTTCGATATGCTCTTCGGCCGCGCCGCGCGGACCAAAGACCGGCGCTTTCACCGGCTTCTGTGCGTTCCTTGATGTCCACGCAAATTCCTTGTACACCGCCGGCGGCAGGCCCTCGTTGTTGCCCATCGCAAAGCCAAACATGCTCGAATAGTCCATCGCGATGTCAAAGTTCTCGCCCATGCCCGCCTTCGCGATCGCCGACAATTCCTTGTGACAGGCCGACGACAGCGACACCGTGTAGAATCGAAAACGCCGCTCCTTCGCCAGCGCCGCCACGCCCTTCTCCACCTCCGCCTGTGTCGCCTCGTGCGGCGGCGCATCGGCCACCAGAATGATGATCTTCCGCGCATCCTTCGCCGGCGGCCACGGGTTTCGCTGCACCGAATCCGTCAGGCCTTCGCGCACCGCCTCCGGCATGTCGCCGCCGCCCTCCGCCTTCATCTTGCCCACCCAATCAATCAGATTGCGAATCCCCGTCGGCCCGACCATCGCCGAAGTCTGCGCAATAAACTCATCGTTCTTGTCGCGATAAAACGTAACGCCGACCCGCGGCTCCTTGCTCACCAGTGCAAACGCCGCCATCGCCCGGGTCAGTTCATTTTTCACCCAGTTGATGCCCGCCTGCATCGACCCCGTCGCATCAATCACAAACGACACATTCAGCGAGCGCAAGTCCGGGCTGCGCAGTTCCAAGTCGGCCCGCCATGACTGATCGTTCGGGTCGATCTTTGCCGGGTCCAGCTCCGCAGTCTTGATGATGCTCGACGACAAGCTTTGCCGCACCGCCAGCGTCGTCGCCGCCTCTACCCAGTGTTCTTTCTCCTTCTTCAGCCAATCGCGATAACCGCTTTGGGCCGTGCGCCACGCCACTTCCGATCCACGCGGCGCAAACTTGATCGCCGGCATCACGGTGGGCTCGCCGCCGGCGGGGTCCATGTTGGCCGCAATGCGCAGCACCCGCTCCGCCCGGTACGCATCGTTGATGTTGCCCATGCGGTCGATTAAGAACTCCACCAACTCCGCACTGCGCCAGCGGCGCAGACACTCGCCCAAGGCCTGAATCAATTCGCGATCATCCGCCCCGTTGCCCTGCGCCAAAAAATTCGCCTCGGCAAAGTACTTCCGCCACGCCAGCTTCGCCGCCTTGTCCGGCGCGTTGGCCGCCAGCTGATTCACCACCGCCGCCCGCATGTCCCCTTTAAACGTGTTCTTCTGAATGTGCGCATGCGTCGCCGTCAGAAACGTGTCCAGCTCGGCTTCAGTCATCGCCCGCGCGCGGCTTGCCGCGCAATGCCACGCCAGCATCCGCACAATCTCGTGCTGGTCCTGCTTATAGACATTCAAGATCGCAGCCGTCGCCGCTTCCCCCGGCACCCGCGCCAGGCACACCAGCGCGATCGACCGGTTCAACCAATCGCGGCTCTTGAGCAGCACGCCATATTCACGGTTCAAATGTTCAATCAAACGCGCCGTCCGCGCCTCACGCGTCAGCAGTGGGTGGGTCCAACTCGGCTGCGTATCCGCCGGCGGCAGTTGCTCCGCGGGTTCAGTCGTCGCCGGCTCTGTTGCCGCAGGCTCAGTGGTCTGCGCCCACACCGGCCACGCCGTCAGCAGTGCTCCCACGAAGATATATCGCCACCTACGCACTGCCCTATTCTACCACCTGCTTAACGCCCGTTCTGCGTCGCCGCCCGTTCTACCGATGCCGGCGGCCGGCTCGGCTCCAAGCCCATCTTGGCCCGGCTCGCATTTGACTCCGCCAGGCGCTTCTCCACATCGTCCAGCTTGTACATATCGGCGGTGCCATCAAGAAACGCCATCGGCAGGTTCGTCCGCATGATCGGCTCGTTGCGCGTCACAATGATGATGTTGCCGGGCCACTCGTTCTGTTTCGCCAGGTCCAGCTTCAGATCCGGCGCAAAATACACGTAGTCGCTCCCCGTCTGTCGCCACGCTTCCAGCTCAGCCAGCGGCTTCTCCCCCTTCTGCACTGCTCGCTCCAGCTTCGCCCGCTCTTCGCTCAGATACGGCGAATAGCGCGTCGCCTCATCAATGCGCTTCTGCTCGATCAGCACCTGCATGCTTGCCGGAAAAACGCCGCCGTTCTCGACCGCATACTGCCGCGCCGCTTTGCTGATCGCCGCCAGGTTCGCCAACTCGCGCTGCTCGGCCTTAATCCGCCAGTCAAACCCCTGCTTGAAATACACAAATGGCCCCGCCGCCCCGATCAGCACCGCCAGCACTCCCGTGATCACCGCAAACTTCGTCCCCGGCGTCGGCTTGGCATAGATCGCAATGCCCACGCCCATCAGCATCGCACTGAAGGACAGATTCACGCCCAGTATCGACGGCGGCGTGCCCTCGCTGATCAGTGTCCGCAGCAGCATCACCAGCCCGGCAATCGCCAGCGCCAGCGCTGCGATCGCAAACGGCCCAACCCGCCGCCGCACCGTGTCGTGCTCTTCCGCTGTGCGCACCTGTTCCGGTTCTAACTCTGGCATCGTTTCCTCGTGTTTGTCTATGCCGGCCCGCGGCCCAGCCGCATCGCCAGCGTCCAGGCGATCGCAATCGCATCCGCCACGTCGGGCGGCTCCGGCGGTTTGTCCAACTTGCAGATCGAAGCGATCGCCCGCTGCACCTGCGCCTTCTTCGCATGACCGTTACCCGTGATTGTACGCTTCACCAGCGTGCTGGCGAGGCTCGTCACCTTGATCTCGCGCCGCGCCGCCGCCAGCAAAATCACCCCGCGCGCATGCCCCATCAAAATTGCCGTGCGCGGGTGCTTATAGTGCGCATACAACTGTTCCACCCCCATCTGGTCCGGCGACGTGTCCTTGATGAGATCCTCCAACTGCACATCCAGCTCGCGCAAACGCGTCGCCAGGTCACCCTTGCTCTTCATGCGCAGCACGCCGCCCTCAACCAGCTTCGGTCGAAAGCCCGTGTCGGCCGTCATGCTCACCAGGCCATAGCCCGTGATCCGCAGGCCGGGGTCAATTCCAAGAATCAGCATCAGCGCAGTTTAACGCCACAGCCCGCGGCCCGTAAAATGCCCCCATGACCGAGCCACTGCTTAACTACGCCTCTGCGTCCCCCTTCGCCGGCCAGCCCGACGTTTTCGCCCGCAACGGCCTGCTCTGGGCCCGCAACAACGCCTCCCTGCCCCAATGCTGCATGACTTGCGGCGCACCCGCCGACACCCCGCCCCTCGCCCTCCACTTTACCTGGGACGAATCCTTCCGCTTTTCCCGCGCCAACACCCTCAAACTCCGCAACGCCGTCACCATCCACGGCTACCTTTGCCCGGCCCATCGCCGCCGCCATCGCCGTGCCAAATTCCTCGGCCTCGCCGGCATGGTCGTCGCCGCATTCATCTGCGCCGCCGCCGGCCTCGCCGCTGTGATCTCTGAATCCGCCACCGTCCCGCGCTACACCATCCCCGCCCTGTGGATCACCTTCGCCGCGTTCGCACTGCTGATCGTCTTCGCCTTCGTCCTCGCCCTCGGCACACGCACCATCACCTGCGTCCGCATTGAAGACGGCTACGGTGCTTTCGACGATGTCTCGCCCGATCTGCTCAAATCGCTGCCGCAGGTGGCGTAACCACACTCCGCACACGCCACCCCGCCCCAAACTTATACCCATTTACCAGATCACTCACCGTCATCGCGCGTTTGCCCATCGGCTGAAACGCATGAATCTTCAGCGCCCCGACACCGCACGCAATCGCCCCGTCGCGCGTCACTTCACCCGGCACGCCATTCCCCGCCACGGCCTCGCATTTCACCAGCGTGCCCGTCACCCGCGGCTTCCCCGTCGGGTCGATCAACTCCAATTGCACCCCCGGCCATGGGCTCAATCCGCGCACCCGTGCGCTCGCCGCCTCGGCCGTTCCCGCCAAGTCCACCCACGCAAGCTCGCGCTTCAGCTTCGGCGCTTTGCTCGCTAGGGCCTTGTCCTGCTTGAGCCGTTGCGCCGTGCCTGCGGCAATCGCATTCAGCACATTGATCATTACCGGTGCGCCCAGCACCGCCAGCCGGTCGTGCAACTCGCCCGCGGTTTCGCTCGCGCCCACCGGCGTTTCCGCCGTGGCAAACACGTCGCCCCCGTCCATCACGTTCATCACTTCAATGACGCTCACGCCTGCCGTCTTATCGCCGTTGATGATTGCCCAGTTGATCGGCGCCGCCCCGCGGTACTTCGGCAGCAGCGACGAATGCAAATTAATCCCCCCGCGTTCTGCCGTCGCCAGCACCTCATCGCTCAGCTTCTGTCCAAATGCGATTACCACCAGGATGTCCGCCTCAAACCCCCGCAGCATCGCCACCCCCGCCGCATCGTTCACATTTTCCACCCGCTCCAGGCGCACCCCCTTCGCCAGCGCCCACGCACTCACCGGCGTCGGTGTCAGTTCCTTACCCCGACCCGCCGGTCGGTCCGGCTGCGACACTATCCCCGCCAGTTCATGCCCGCCGCCCGTGATCGCTTCCAACGTCGGCACGCCAAACGCGCCCGACCCCATAAACACAATTCGCATCATGCACCCGCAATGGTCCGTCGATATAATGCAGATGTTACAAGCAAGGCCAACAGAGGGGCAAAGTCATGTCGAACGCCGAACTCCTGAAACGTCTCGAACGCGTCGAACGCCAGGTGCAGGAGATTGCCCTGAAGGTAGACGCCGACGGGTCAAACGGCTCAGTACCATGGTGGGATGCGATTCGTGGGTCCGTGCCTAATGATGCCCTCACGCGCCGAGCTGAGAACTACGGCCGTCAGTATCGCCGCAAATCAGGCCGCACTGGCACACGCGGTGCGAAATGATCGTACTCGACACCGATGTGGTCTCGTTGCTGCGTCACCCGGATTCGCCAACGGCTACACGCATCAGTCGGCTTCTGCATGAAGCCGCAGCTTCGAACGAACAGGTCGCAACCACGATCGTCAATTATGAAGAGCACATGCGCGGTTGGATGAGCATCGTCAATTCGGCCAGGACGATGCAGGAGTTGATCCACGCTTACACCCGCCTCGCGTCGCTCGTTGAAGACTACCGTCGGATCGAGGTTCTCCGCTTTACTGAACTTGCGGCTACTCACCTTCAACGCCTGCAAAAACAAAAACTCCGCCTCGGCACCATGGATTTACGCATAGCAGCCATCGCCCTCGCCCACGATGCCACCCTCTTCACACGCAACCTGCGCGACTTCTCCAAGATCCCGGGTCTGAAAGTTCAGGACCCCCTCGCCTGACGCGACACTTTCGCCCCCGCTCACAATCGTACATACTTACATCATGGCTGACCTCTCCCTACCGCCGCTGCTCGCCCACGCGCCTGAAAAGTCGCCGCCCACCAAGTGGTGGACCTACCTCCTCCCCGCCATCCTCGCCGTCGTCGGCATCCTCATCGCCACCGGCGCCGCCATCGAAGGCCAGAAGCGCGCCCGCGAACGCGACATCCAGGCCCTCAAACTCGAGTACCACACCCTCAACCCCGTCAAACGCGAACTCTCACCCATCACCCCGCGCTACGAAGCCGTCAAACGCATCGAAGAGGGCCGACCCCTCGATGCCGACCTCCAGCAAAAGCACCTCCGCTCCTACGTCCGTGATGGCCGCCACTTCACCAACTGGGACGGCTACCGCTACGAAGAAATCATCGAGCTCGGCTACATCTACGCCCGCGGCGAAGACCCCTTCGTCTTCGATCCCGTCGTCGGCGAGCGCCGCATCCGCAACGTCGTCTGGTATCCGCTTTACCCCCTCCTCGGTTATGCCGTTAAGACCATCACCGGCCTGCCCGCCGTCACGGCCCTCACCGCCGTCAGCAACATCTGCATCGTCCTCGCCGCCATGGTCTTTTTCGCCGTCGCCCGCAAGCATTTCTTCAATCGCATCCCCGAGGTCCGCTCCGAAAACGAATCCCACATCACCCAGCGTTGGGACATTTCTCCCGTAGACACCGCCGCGCTCTTCACCGTTGCGTTGCTCCTCTTCAACCCCGCCAGCGTCTTCTTCTACGCCAACTTCACCGAATCCATCTTCATGCTGCTCCTCGCCACGTTCCTGCTCTGTCTGCAAAATCGCTGGTGGTGGCGCGCCGCGCTCATAGCCGCCGTCGCCTCCAGCTGCCGCTCGCAAGGCGTCCTCTTCGGCCCCATCCTCGCCCTCGTCTTCCTCCTCCGCTCCGACATGCGCAACCTCTACGGCCGCTTCGCCCTCGCCTTCGTCTTCGGCCTCATCGCCGCCACCGGCCTCATCGCCTACATGATCTACCTCCACCTCACCTTCAACCACGCCACCGCCTTCATGTCCGCTCAATCCGGCTGGAACGTCGGCATCAACGGCATCACGCTCCGCACCGCACTCAATCCCATCAACGCCCTCACCCATTGGATGAACTACGCCTTTTACACCAACCCCATGGACTGGCCCCGCCTCTACGAAGCCACCTGCGTCGTCCTCCCGCCCATCGTCCTCCTCATCCTCGGCCAGCGCTTCCTCAGCTTCGAATTCGAAATCTTTGGCTGGGTCCTTTGGGGCCTCCCGTACGTCTCCAACGCCGCCGCCGGCAACCCGCCTGGCGACACCGCCTGGATGAGCATGGGCCGCTTCACTGCCGTCAACGTCGGCCTCCTCATCATCGCCGGCGCTGTCCTCGTGCGTTTCCGCTGGCTCGCCCCGTTCCTCCTCACCGTGTCGGCAGCACTCTTCGCCCTCTTCTGCTATAAATTTGGCATGGGCGACTGGATCGGCTGACCGCCCACCCCCTCCTCAATGCCCACCCGCAGCGGCGGGTGGGTGGGGGCCTGCAGCAACCAACCACCAACCCCGAGTACCTATGAAAACCCTGACCATCTCAACGGATGCCCCTGTTCGCGGCCAGTTTGATGTTGTCGTATGCGGTGGGGGCCCTTCTGGGATTGCGGCAGCCATCGCTGCCAAACGCGCTGGCGCCTCCGTCCTCCTCATCGAACAATCCGCCATCCTCGGCGGCAGCGCCACCCTCGCCGGCGTCGCCGTTTACATGCCTGTCGGCAACATCACCGGCTTCTACGCGGAACTCGTCAACGACCTCCAACTCCGCGATCACAAGGGCCGCGATCCCCAGCAGCGCTTCTCTCCGCACTTCTCGCCGCACGAGATGCGCCTCTACTTCAACGAGAAACTCGCCGCCGAAGGCGTCACCGTCTGGTACCACACCTCCTTCGTCGACGCCGCCGTGCAGAACAATTTCGCCAAGGCCGTGATCCTCCACACCCGCGAGGGCCTCGTCGCCGTCGAAACCAAGTTCGTCATTGATGCCACCGGCAACGCCAACGTCGCCAGGGCCTGCGGCGCTCAGCTCACCTCCGGCCGCGAAGAGGACGGCGCTACCCAACCCATGACCCTCATGTTCGGCATGCTCGACACCCACCAGCCCGTCACGCCGCATCTCCCCGCCGGCTGCCCCAACTACGACACCGTCGAATCTCTCCCCCAGGGCCGCGTCCTCACCTGGCTCGACCAAGACTCCGGCCAACTCCTCGTCAACATGACCCGCGTCCGCGGCAACGGCGCCAAGATTGACGACATCAATCACGCCGAGCGCGAGGGCCTCCGCCAAGTCTTCGGCGTCGTCCACTTCCTCCAACGCCATGATTTCAAAACCTTCCGCCTCGCCTGGGTTGCCCCGCAAATCGGCGTGCGCGAAACCTTCCAGATCGTCGGCCACCACACGCTGCACGAAGATGACTGCACCCGCGGCCAACGCTTCGACGACGTCATCGCCCAAACCAACTACGGCATCGACATCCACAACCCCACCGGCACCAGCGGCACGCTCCAAACCGAAGTCCAGCTCTACGACATCCCCTTCCGCACAATCGTGCCCGCGCACGGCGCGCACAACGTCCTCGTCGCCGGCCGCACCCTCTCCGCCACCCACGTTGCCATGAGCTCCGCCCGCGTCATGCCCACGTGCATGGCCCTCGGCCAAGCCGCCGGCATCGCCGCCGCCCTCTGCACCCAACGCAATCTACCCGCACAATCCACCCCCATCCCCGACCTCCACGCCCAACTCAAACAACAAGGCGTCACCTTCACCGGGCACTAGATTTATTTCTTGCTCGCCAACGCCTCATCACGCGACCGCGTCGGGTACCGCGCCCCATCCATCGACACAATCGGCACACTCGCCCCCGACGCCGCCGACAGCACCCGGCTGAATTTCACCGTGCTCGTCTTGCTGTCCTTCTCAAAACTGCTCGCTCCCGTCTTCGCCAAAAACTGCAGCCACGGCTGCGGCACCACCGTCGCATTCGCCTGCGTGCTCGTCTTGCTCCCCCCAAACCCAAATGCACCCCAGCCCAGGTGAAATCCGCTCGACGGCGTCGGTGCATTCAGCGGGCGGAAAAACACCTCCGCCAGCAGCCCTGGCCGCTCTTCGCTCAGCGTCCATTCCATCGCATGCGCCGCTGATCCATTCGCCACCGTGCCCCCTCTTTCATCCGTCAGGCGATAGCTCACCCGCAGCGGCGCACTCTCCGGATACTGCGTGCGATACCCCGTCGCCGTCGTCTGCAGCCACTCAAACCCCTCGCGAATCTGCACCGCCGCGTTCTCCGGCAGCGTCGCCCGCGAGAACATATCTCCCAGCATCAGCGTCACCGCCCGCGCCACCGCCTCCGGCCCCGCACTCAAGTCAAAAGTCCCCGCCGGCACACGCGCCTTCACTGTCTCCCGATGCGCCAACGCCCGGTGCACCGATGCAAGCAAATCGTCCGGCAAAAATGGCTTGTGCATGTAATCAAACACGCCTGACGCAAAACCCTTCTGCCGGTCCGCATCCTGCGTCATGCACGTCAACATCACAATCGGTATCGCCTGCGTGTCCGGCCGCGCCGTCAGCTGCTTGGCAATCTCAAACCCATCCAGGTCCGGCAGCATGCAGTCCAGAATAATCGCGTCCGGCTTCTGCGTCAGTGCCTGGTGCAGCCCCGCCTTCCCCGTCGTCGCCTGCACATAGCGCATGTTCTCCAGCGCCAGGTACTCGCCCAGCAGTTCATTTATCTCAACATCATCTTCGATGACCAGCACGGTCGGCGAAGATTTTTTGTTCAGCTCTTCCGGCACGTTGCACCTTGTCGAACGTCAACACGATTCTAGCGCTGTTGATCCACTGGTGCAGGCGCGAAGCAGTCCTATCTTATCGGCAAAAACGCCCGCGCATAGCCCCCCGCAACTTTTCGCACCTCCCGCCCTCACTGGACAAATCACCGCGCGCCCCGCTAGGGTGATAACGGCGAGGTGAATCTTTCATGCAAGCGGCTATCCTGCAACAAGCTATCGACATCTATCTCCGGCTCGCCTATGCCGGCACGCCCGTTCCCCAGCCCACGCTCGACCGCATCGCAGGCATCCGCGCCTTGCCCTCCATGGCTGAAGTCCCCACCGACCTCCTCGAACAAGCCGGCGGCGCCCCCGGTTCTCTCGCCTGCCGCGTCAGTTACGCCATTCGCCTCGGCCAGCCCACCTACCCCCACATGAAGGTCATGATCGAGTCCTGTCCCAACGGCCAGTCCGTTCTCCGCGTCGACACCCACGACAAACACCTCCACGCCGCCCCCGGCAGCCCCGATGAACAATGGCTCACCCAGATCCGCGCCGCCAACAAAGCCATCACCGACCAGATCGAAGCCGCCTGGGCCGCCGCCGGTCTCCCCACCTTCAAGGAATACCTCCGCAAGGACCTCGCCGCCCGCCGCGCCAAGAGCTGATTGCCCCCGTTCCCCAAGTTAATTTTTTCACAATATTGCATTCCGCGCGCACCCATGTGTACAGTGCGCTAGTCATGTCTCCTGTTCTGTGTTTTGAGTTTTGAGTTTTAGCTTTTGTGTTTTCGAAAAGAGGTGCTCTATGGCCGTCGTTGCCGACATCCTCATGGAAAAAGGCGGTTACGTGTATGCCGTCGATCCCCTCACCACCGTCGTTGACGCCACCCAACTCATGAATCGCCACCGCATCGGCGCACTGGTTGTCCAGGAGGGCGGCCACGTCGTCGGCATCTTCACCGAGCGCGACGTCCTTACCCGTGTCGTCGCCGAGCGCCGCGACCCCGAACGTACCTTCGTTGAGCAGGTCATGACCAGCGATGTCGCCGTCTGCTACACCGACACGCCCGTCGAAGATGTCGCCGCCGTCATGAAGGCCCAGCGCATCCGCCACCTCCCCGTGCTCGACCAACAAGACGTCATGATCGGCCTCATTTCCCTCGGCGATATCAACGCCTATCGCGTCCGCCACGTCGAGGCCGAGGTCCAATACCTCCACGAATACATCCAAGGCCGCGCCTGATTCCCGCAAAACAACGATGCCCAATCGCGAGCGCAGTCCACGGACCATGCGCTCCGCCCCTCATTTTGCGTTTCGCGTTTTGAGTTTTGCGTTTTGAAAAAAGACCGCGACGCGCACAGGGTCCAACTTCGCTGTGCACGTCGCGGCGGGTTCTGGTTTGATTACGAGCTGTGTTGTTACGGCAGGCGACGACGGCCCGACGTAAAGCCCATAATCAAACTGATGAGGAAGACCACCAGGAAGACCCAGAAGAGCACTTTCGCGATGGCCGCTGCGGTACCGGCCACGGCCCCGAATCCCAGCACGGCAGCAACGATCGCGACAATCAGAAATACGAGCGACCAGTAAAGCATAAAGACCTCACGCATCTTTTTATGTTTCGCACAGCGCTGGCGACGCATGTCGCTCATCGTGTGTTTCACCAAGGCTAGAAGTAAATGGCGTGCCATCGCCCCTCCCATGGCCAAAAACCACCAATCGCGCACGCCGCGTCCCAAAACATGCGCATCGTGTCGCAGCCGCCTCACGACCTGTCGCGGGGTGGCGTTTTGTCGGCGCCCACCGACGAAATGTCGCCCGCCCTTTTTGACCGCCCTGCAGCCCTCTCAACTCAGATGTCCGCTGAAACAGCGCAGCGCACGACGAACTCACGACTTGCGCCACAATCACCCCACGCCTCGCCCCCCGTGTGGCACGAAAGGCACATCCGTTGCTATTTCTCCTCGCGTCGAAGTCGCCAACTAAATCTAGTTCGCGACCCTTCGCTTCGGCCGGGGCTACGTTGGACGTTGCGTGCCAGCCGGGGTTTCGATGTTGAAAACTTAATCTCCCTCCTCAACCGATCTAAACGTCCATGCTCCCCGTTTTTTTCCTACCTATATCGGCTGGGCTTCCAAAAAGAAGCCCGGCCGCCCGCCTTTTTGCCACCACCACACCACGCGCAGAAAATCCCCGCACCTCTCGCATCACGCCTCGCTGCAGCCGCCCTCACGAGCGCGACCACAACCCCACGCGATTCCCATTGGGGTCTTTGAACCACGCATAAAATCCCCACTCCCCAATCGACTTCTTCGGCGTCATCGTCGACCCGCCGTTCTCATTAATCGCCTGCAGCACCCCATTGATGTCCGCTACCTGCAGGTACAACACCGGACCCGTCACCGACGCCGGGTACTCCGCGCTGAAACCCCCGCTCAGCCCCTCCTCGCTCGTCTCAAACATCATGTACCGCTCGCTGGTCTTCTCGATCTTCCAGCCGAACACCGCGCTGTAAAACGCCCGCGCCTTCTCCATGTCCGGCGCCGGTATTTCCACGTAACAAATCTCCGCAGCCTTGCCAGCCATGACACATCCCCTTACAGCAAAAACACATCAACACCCAAGCTTACACGATCCCGTTCCACGTTGCGTAATGTCTGTCCTCTTGCCCGATCGGCAACGTCACCGCCGCACCCCCCGCATGCGCTGACTTATACAACGCCGACAAAAACTCCGCCGACAAGCGGCAATCTTCCAACCCCACCGCCGGCGCCCGCCCCTCCCGCACCGCCTGCGTAAAGTCCCCGATCTGTGCCGCATGACTCGCCCCCGACGGCCACGCCTCCATCTCCGCCCGTACCGCATCAATCTGCCGCTGCCGCTCCACCATCGCCGCGTGCTCTTCTGCCGCCGCCGCGCCCAGCTTCAGCGGGTCGCCCGTCTGGTGGTCCACGGCCTGATACGTCCACGGAAAATCCGCCACGTTGTACGGCGAATCATTCGAAATCGCCGTCAACCGCTCAAACCCGAACATCAACTGCGACCGTTCCTTGAGGCAATCCACCGTCATCTGCAGCACCGCGCCCGCGCCATTCGCAAACTCCACCAGCACCTGCGCGTAATCCTCAACCTCAATCTTGTGATTCAGCGTCCGTATATGCGCTGTCACCCGCTTCGCCGGACCCGCCACATGCAGCAACGCATCAATCGCATGAATCGACTGGCTCACCGACACCCCGCCCGATTCGTTCTCCCACCGCCCGCGCCACGGCACCTCGTAATACGCCTGGTTCCGATACCACGCAATCTGCACGTTCGCCCACAACAATCGCCCTGTCAGCCCCGCCTCCACCAGCCGCCGCATCATTCTCACGCCCCGCCCCGATCGCCACTGAAACACGCATCCCACCACGCCCCGCGTCGCCTGCTGCACCGCCACCGTCTCATCCAACTCCTTCAGCGACAGCACCACCGGCTTCTCGCACAGCACCGGCTTGCCCGCCCGGCACGCCGCCTGAACAATCCCTGCATGCGTCCGCGGCGGCGTGCAGATCGTCACCGCCTGCACCTGCTTCGATCCCAGCAACGCTTCCAGCGTCTCAAACACCAACCCCGCCCCGTGCTCCGCCGCAAACTTCTCCGCCTTCGCGCGCACCACGTCATACACGCCCACCAGCGTGCTCTGCGCATTCTTGCGAATCGCCTCCGCGTGGGCCTTCGCAATCCCGCCCGTCCCGATGATCGCGTACCGCAATGGTTCTGACTGGTTCATAGGCAAAAATTATGTGAGCGCCGCTCACGACGGCCAAGCTTGATTTGCGACAATCTATGGCGTCCCTGTAAAGCCGGCGATGGCATCGCCGGGCGAACACGATTGAGCCTCAATCGCCTCCGCACCTTCAACGCCGACTCAATCCCCGCCCGCCAGCATCTTCAGCGTCAGCACGCTCATCTCGCCCGCCACCTTCTCCACGCTCGCCTCGTGATACCCCGTCACCCCCGTCCGCACGAGGTCGCCAATCGGCTTCGTAAATCCGCTCGGCAACTCGTCCACCCCGTGCATCACGCCCCACAAACTCCCCGCCGTCGCCCCGTTGCAGTCCGTGTCAAAGCCCGCCATCACCGCCCGGCCCACCGTCTCGGCAAAATCATCCTTCCCATACAACAACGCCAGCACCACCACCTGCGCATTCGAGTTCGTGTGGCACCAATCATGATGATTCTTCTCATCCCAGCGCGCATGCAGATGATCCACCGCCGCCGCATGCACCAACCCCTGCCGGTGCAGATTGATCGCGTACGCCACATCCTCCGCCAGTCGGCACTTCGCCGGTATCTGTGCCAGCCCCGCATTGATCACGCCCAGCCAATTCCCCTTGTCCATCACATAGGCCGCGGCAATCATCGCCGCCACAAACATCTCCCCATAAATCCCGTTCTTCACATGGCTGATGCTCGCATCACGCCACGCCCACTCCGCCGCACGCTCCGGCAAGCCCGGGTTCGCATAACCAAAAAAGTCCGCCCGTATCTGTGCCCCGATCCACTCCCGGTACGGGTTCCGATACGTCGCACTAAACGGCGGCAACACCCCGCTCACAAAATTCCGGTACGCCACCCGCTCCGCCGTGCATGTATGAAAGATCGGCAAATTGTTCCCCCAAAACGTCGCCACATCCAACGGCGTAAAGTCCGCCCCATGCTTCTTTAAAATCCCAAATCCGACCATCGTGTAGTTGATGTCGTCATCTTCCACCATCCCGTTGATCGTGTAACGCAGCATCGTCCGATGCTTGTCCGGGTTGATCTGGTTGTGCGGCTTCCGCTTCGCGATCGCCCGCGCCTGCGCCGGCAGCGGCTGCAGCCAATACCCCCGCAGCGGCCAGTTGTCCGTCTCCTGCGCATTCGTCCGTATCGAATCCCGCCGCCAACCTTCCACCGGCTTGCCCAGCATGCACCCGCAGATACGCCCCAGCAGCCCGCCATGCAGCTGCGAGCGCAGCCGCTTGCTCGCGTTCGTGTATCCCGTCATCAGCACATTCTGCGGCCGCGCCTTCTTGATCCCCGCCAAATCGCTCGGCTCGACGTATTGAAAATCCTTCCGGTACGGCAGCGTGTTCACCTTGTCGATCAGCGCCTCAGCCTGCGCCACCCACTTCACATCCCGCTTCCCCCCGACGCGCCCATGCCAATGTTCATCCGGCGCCGGCACCGCCAGCAACCGCTTAAACTCCGCCTCCACCGTCGACAGATCCCGCCCCTCTTCCCGCGCCTGCCGGTACTCCGCCCCCAGGTCGCACCCGTTCAGCCACACATGCTCGTTGTACCACTTATAAAAATCAGCGGGCGACGCATACTGCGGGCTGGTCATAGGGCGGCCTTTCACAAAGAACCACCCGATTCTAATCCCAAACCCCCATTTGCCCAACCACCCCTCCTCCCCAAACATCAGCAAACTACGCATCCCTCCCGCACCCCTTCAGTACCACGAGCGTAAGCGAGTGCCAGCGCGCCTCTCCCGAATCTCAAATTTCAAATTCCAGATGCTGAGATTCGCGTCTTCGTGTCTTCGCGTAAAAAGCCAGAAAGATTTCCCTTGACAACTCCACCCCATGTGTTAGGTTTATGATCGGTATACTTCTCCAGGCGGGGGCGAGTCACATGACCATCACCAACCACGGGCCGTCCATGTCCAGCACCGCCACCCATGGCGTCGCGCGCTACGCCACCCATGTCGCCCACCCGCCTCAGCGGTATCAGAAACGCGGTTTCAGCCCCAACATAATGCCTTCGCTGGTCGCAGCGCGGGCCTTCCGCATACAATCGCCCGGCAAGGTGCCCCGTATGCAAAAACTAGCCGTCACCCTCCTTCTCGCGCTCGCCCTGCCGGCCCTCGCCGCTGAACCACCCGCGCTCTCCGCCACCGGCGATTTCTCCAACGGCAACGCCAAAGTCGTCGCCATCGACCACGCCGCCGGCCGCGTTACCATCGAGTCCATCAACAAAGGCGGACGCAACGTCTGGTGGCACGTCCGCATCGATGGCCTTGTTGAAGGTCAGAAATACACCCTCGAAACCCGCGGCCTCGACCCCGTCGGCGCTGACACTGCCCCTGCCATCACCTATGACCAGAAATCCTTCGAACGACTAACCTCGCGCAAATCTCCCTACACCTTTACCGCCAAGGGCGCCTCCGCCTACCTCTCCCGCAACTGCCCCTACACCGTCGAACGTGCTGTCTCCCTCGGTGAGGCCCTTCTCAAAAATCCCCACGTTAAGGTGCTCTCGCTCTGCAAAAGTGAGAAAGACAGCGATGTGCCCCTCTTGATGGTCAGCCACAACGGCGAAACACCCGCATCGCGCAAGGTGATGTGGGCCATCGCTCGCCAACACGCGTTTGCGAGTCATTCCAGTTGGGCTGCCGACGGTCTCATCCGCTGGGCCGCCTCCGATGCCCCCGATGCCCTCGAGTTCCGCAAACGCTTCATCCTCTACGTGGTGCCCATCATGGATGTTGACAGCGTCGCGATCGGCGCTGGCGGCAAAGACCAGAAACCCATCGATTTCAACCGCAGCTGGGGCCTCGAGCCGCCCCCCTGGCGCGCTGTCGGCGAGGTCCAGAAGCGGCTCCGTAACGACCACAAAGAGCACGGCATTGCCGCCTTCTTCGACCTGCACAACCCCTATTTCGCCGAGGGCAGTCACTGGTATGCTCCCGCCGCCGATGATCCAGCCGCGCGTCAAAAGTTCGACCGCTTCCTGAAGCACTATAATGAATCACTGAAAGACGCCGAAAACACCTTCACAAACACCGTGAAACCACCCGCCGCCAGCAAAGGCCGTGAACTCACCTCGCGGGTGTGGGCGGGCAAACTCCTTGGCAGCGATGCGGTCACTGCTACCATTGAGATTACCCACCTTTTGGACGGCAACGGTAAGATTGTCACCATCGCCGGCCTGCAGAACTTCGGCGCACAACTTGGCCGCTCCGTCGCAGCCACCACTGGCCCTGAGAAATAATCGCGGCTCCGCCGCTTGTTAATGGTGATCGATTGAACACGGCTTTAATAGAACCGCACGCCCCGCGATCGGCCAAGAGCCTCGCCCTCCCCGTCTTCCACGACGACTTTATGAAGGCCTCCGCCCTCGCCAGCGTCGATGAAGCCCTCCACGGCGCTATCGACAACTCCTGCGTCAAAAAAGACTACGGCCGCCGCGAGCTCCTCGCCGCCGACCTCCCCGATCCCGACGCCCTCCGCGCCCTCGCCGCCCAGATCAAAGCCCACACCCTCGACCACCTCGACTACTACCTTGAGCAACTCGAAGCCAACATCATCCGCAACGGCGGCCGCGTGCACTTTGCCAACAACGCCGAAGAAGCCAACGCCATCATCGTCGACATCTGCAAGAAGACGCAGTCCAAGCTCGTCGTCAAATCCAAGTCGATGGTCTCCGAAGAAACCGAACTCAACCACGCCCTCACCGCCGCCGGCGTTGAACCCGTCGAAACCGACCTCGGCGAACTCATCGTCCAGGTCTCCAACGACCACCCCAGCCACATCGTGATGCCCATCATCCACAAGCGCGCCAAGCAGGTCGGCGAAGTCTTTGCCAAGTTTTTCAACGTCGGTTTCACCGACGACCCCCAGCAACTCGCCGAGATGGCCCGTGTCTATCTCCGCAACAAATTCCAGGACGCCGACCTTGGCATCTCCGGCGTCAACTTCGCCGTCGCTGAGACCGGCTCGATCTGCCTCTGCACCAACGAAGGCAATGGCCGCATGTGCACCAGCCGCCCCCGCGTGCACGTCGCCCTCATGGGCATGGAAAAACTCATCCCGCGCTTCGCCGACCTCCCCGTCTTCCTCAAACTCCTCGCCCGCAGCGCCTCCGGCCAGCGCCTCACCCAATACACCAACATCATCAGCGGCCCGCGCCGCGCTGGCGAACACGACGGCCCCGAAAAGTTTCACCTGGTGATCATGGACAACGGACGCGCCCGTATCCTCGCCAGCGAGTACCGCGACACCCTCCGCTGTATCCGCTGCGGCGCGTGCCTCAACGCCTGTCCTATCTACCGCAAGGTCGGCGGCCACACCTATGGCTCCGTCTACCCCGGCCCGATCGGTGCCCTCATCACGCCGCTCTTCAACGGCCTCGCCGAGCACAAGCACCTTCCGCAGGCCAGCAGCCTCTGCGGCGCCTGCTATGAAGCCTGCCCCGTGAAGATCAACATCCCCGAAATGCTCATCGCCATGAAAAAAGACCTCAAGGTCATCGGCGAAACCCCCTGGTACGAAAAGGCGATTTTCAAACTCTGGACCATCGGCCTCGCCAACCTCACCGCCTACCGCTTCGGCCAGCGCGTGCAGCAGATCATGCTCCGCAAGTTCATGAAATCCACCGACGGCTACATCACCAAGATGCCCGGCCCCGCCGCCGGCTGGACCAAAGTCCGCGACTTCCCCCAACCCCCCAAAGAAAACTTCCGCGACCTCTGGAAAAAACGCCAGGCCCAACGTTCGGCAAAGTGAGTGAACCGTGCAGCACACTGATCGCAAAAATCCCTTCGTGAACCGCGAACCGCTCGTCGCCGGCGGACGCTCGACCTTTATGCAGCGGGTGCGCACCGCCCTCGGCCGCGAGCGCGGCGAAAAGGTCATCCCGCCCGCACCGCCCGCCCATGATGATGCCGTCATCCGCCAGGTCCGCGCTGGCGATCCCGGCATCGTCGACCGCTGGGCTACCTACGCCACCGGCAACGGCATGAAAGTCGCCCGCGTGAAACTCGCGGAGCCCGCCACGATCCAAAACGCCATCGACGGCTTCTTCGCCGACCACAAAATCACCCGCGTGATCCTCAACGCCCGCGAGTTTGAAGCCAAGCTGCCGCTGGTCATGCATCTTTCCGCCAAGGGCATTGAGACGCACAAGTGGGGCGACCACGATTGCTCCAACACCGCCTTCACGTGTGAAGCCAGCATCACCGACGCCCGCGCCGGCCTTGCCGACACCGGCTCGCTGCTCGTCTGGTCCGACAAAACCTTTGGCCGCGCCACCACGCTCGTCACCCCCGTCCACGTCGTGCTGCTCCCAGCCTCGCGCATCCTGCCCGACCTCATCGACGGCCTCGCGCTCGTCGCCCAGGAAAACAACATCACCGCGCCGGGCGGCATGCCCTCAAACGTCGTCGTGATCAACGGCCCCTCCAAAACCGCCGACATCGAAATGAACCTCGTCACCGGCGTCCACGGCCCCAAATACCTCTACATCCTGCTGCTCGACGACGCATGACCACCGCGATTGGAAGGACTCCCCATGAACGAACCGCCCATCGAGACACTGATTAAACGCGTGACGCTGTTGTGCAAGTTGGTCACCATCTTGATCGTCCTCATCGTCGTCGTGTTTATCCCCCAGTTAATCCCCGTGGCGCTCGTTGCGGGGCTGGCCATCGCTTTGAGCTACATCTTCTTTTTCGTCGGCCGGGCATACGCGGGGCCGCTATCGCGGATGGTTCGCTGGTGGTTTGCTTCCGGCAAGAAGCAGAACGACGTATGAGCGCTGCTTCGACCACGCCTGCGAAGTCTGCCGTCATTGGCTGGGTCTTGTACGACGTGGCCAACACGCTCTTCTCCATGGGCGTCGTCACCATCTCCTTCCCGCTGCTGGTACGCAGCATCTTCGGCGCTGAGAAAGCCGACGTCGTCGTCGGCACCATCACCGCGATCTCCATGGCGATCATCTTTGTCTGCTCCCCGCTGCTGGGCGCCATGACCGACCGCGCCCCGCAGCGCATGCCGTTCCTCATCGGCGCGACGCTCCTCTGCGTCCTCGCCACGGCCGTGCTCGCCACCATGGGCTTCACGCTTGCCGCCGTCTGCTTCGTCATCGCCAACATCGCCTTTCAGGCCGGCGTGCAGTTTTACGATGCGTTACTCCCCGCCGTCTCCACGCCCCAGACCCGCGGCCGCATCTCCGGCCTCGGCGTCGGCTGCGGTTACCTCGGCTCCTTCCTCGCCATCGGCCTCAGCGTCGTCCTCGGCCAGAACCCCACGTGGCTCTTTCTCGCCGTCGCCGCCGGTTTCCTGCTCCTCGCCTTGCCCTGCTTCATCTTCGTACGCGAGCCGCGCAACACCGCCGCCCGCCCCTTCAATCCCTACATGGTGATCGAGTCCACCAAGCAAACGATCCACACCCTGCGCGACACCCAAGCTTACCCCGGCCTGCTCCGCTTCCTCGTCGCTCGCATGTTCTACACCGACGCCATCAACACCATCATCTTGATCATGCTCCTCTTCGCCACCAACGTCGGCGAAGCCCACGGCATGGCCCGCGATCGCGCTGAAGCCAACGGCAAATATGTCATGGCCGCCGCGCTCGTCTTCGCTATTGCTGGCGGTCTGGGTGCCGGCCGTCTTGCCGATACGCTCAACCCCAAGCGGACGCTACTCGGCGTGCTCATCCTCTGGCTGGTCATCTTGGCATTTGCCGTCGCGATCGGTTTGTTCACATTGCCGTTCTGGACGCTCTACATCCTCGGCGCCCTCACCGGCGCTGCCCTCGGCGGCACCTGGGCTTCTGACCGCGCCATGATGCTTCGCCTCACTCCGCCCGCACGCATCGGCGAGTTCTACGGCCTCTACGGCATGGTCGGCCGCTTCGCCGCGATCGTCGGCCCCGCCGTCTGGGCCGGCATCAACCACATCGCCGGCGACGCCGGCGTAGCCCCACTCCGCTCGCAGGCCTTCGCGCTCTGCGCGCTCCTGGTCCTGCTCGGCACCGGCCTCTTCATCTTCCGCAAAGTCCCGGCCACTTCGCCGGTGGGCCACCAGTGATGCTCACTTCGTGTACGCGTACATCATGATGTTTCGCACCAGTGTCTGGGCCGACTCCGGCGTGTAGCCCGCGATGCCCCAGGTGTTCGTGCCCAGCAGGCCGCTGGTGACATCGTCGGCCGCGAACAGCACGATCCAGCGGCCGTCATTCTTGATGCCCTGCAGCCGCGGCTTGTCGGTCGGCAGAAACTCATTGCGGCCCACCGGCATGAACCGCCGGTAGCTCGCCGTCGGCATCGCGACGCTCTCCTTGATCGTCCCCGCGAAGAGCGCATCATCCGCCGGCACCGGTTGCAGCGGTGCATCGGGGTAGAGCTGCGTGACCAGCGCGGTGAAGGCCTTCGCGAACGGCTCATTGCCGCCGATGGCATCAGCGAACAGCAGCCCGCCGTTGTCGAGATACTTCTTGACCCCGGCCCGCTGTGTGTCATCAAGCACAAACGCCGCCGTGCCCGTCATGTGGGCAAAGTGCATGCGGCCATTGTCGAGTTCAGTGGGGGTGGGCGTATGAATATGCAGGCCGGTGTTGAAGCGGGCGGCCAGTTTGCTCATCCGCGGCCAGGCGGCGGGCTCCGGATCCGAGCCATCGCCAAGCTTCACGCGGGCCATGCCGATGTGGCGGTTGATCGGCTCGTTGGTGTTCTTCACCGTGAGCGTCGCCAACCGCGGCGCCAGGCGGGCCTTGCCGGTGGCGTACAGATACAGATTCGTCGGCAGTTCGAAGTGGTCCTTGTTGGTCAGCGTCTTCCGCTGCCACGTCGCACCCAGGTCAATCGGCGCGTGCACCCAGAGTTCGCGAATGCCGTTGCTCAGGCCGAGCAGCTTTACGTTCGCGGGTTTGGCCCACATGCTGAAGATCGCATGATCGGCCGGCAGATCGCGCAGCTCGGTTTTCTCGGGGAGTATGCGGGCGGCGTACTTTTTCATCGCGGCGGTAAACTCCGGCCCGGCGCCGTCCGTGCTCGAGAAAATGAGTCCGCCCGCCTGCACAAACGCCCGCAGCTTATCGACCTGCTCATCGCTGAAGTTCGGATCCTTGCTGCCGGTGATCAGCAGCAGCGGCGCATCCGACCAGTCCTCATCCGCGCCCAGCGTCACGATCTGCCAGTTGATGGGGCGTTCGAGCTTCTTGCCGACCCAGGCGGCGAGGTTGTTGGCATCCTGCGTGCGGGCGTGCCACGGGCCGTTGTATTGCAGTTTGTTAAGCAGCACCGGGTTGCGGCCGCGGGCCAGGAACAGCAGCGAATACGCGGTGTATACATTCGGGTTGATGTTGGTGGCGTAGAAGTGTTCTTTGTTGAGCTGCCACGAGCCATCGTCGCGCTGCGTCTTCAGGATCATCGCCGCGCCTTCTTTGTACCAGTTCTGCGTATTGATGTACTTGCGGCCCGTCGCGAGGCCGACACGTTCAAGGCTGTAAAGGTAATAAAGGTTCTGGCTGCCCGGGTCGTACTGCCTGCTCAGCAGCGCCCAAGCCGAATCGAGTCCCTTGTCCTGTTTCATCTCGGTGCCGATGCCGATGTCGGTGAAGTGGCGAATCTGGCAGATCGATGCGATGGCCGCGGCGGTCATCGTGGGCGTGGACAAGTCGCGGTCGCGCTTGGGGGCATAGCCCCAGCCGCCGTCTTTGTTCTGGTTGGTTCGCCAGAAGTTTTCGTACATGGGCCAATACGCCGCGGGCAATTCGATGCCGGCCTCCGCCAGTGCGACCAGGCCCATCACCGCGTAGTTCGAATTCGAGTGATCGAAGTGCGTCGGCTTCTCCGCTGCCTGCTTGAGCGAGTAATAATGTCCGCCCGCCTTACGCGTGCTGTTGACCAGGTAATTCCGGCAACGGTCGATCGCGGCCTTCACGGCCGGGTCTTTGTCGCGCGGCAGCTTGGCCAGCACGCTCGCCTGCAAACTCGCGGCATAGGTGCTGTCGGCTTTCAGGTCGACGACGAACCTGATCGCCGGGGCGAGTTCCTTGCTGCGGATCGTGAGGCGCGGGTTTTCCTGGGAATCGCCGGCATTCAGCAGGGCGTAGAGCACGAGGGCGGTTTCGCTGCCGTGCAGCGTATGGACATGCGGGATGAACTCTGTGCCGCTTTGCCACGTGCCGTCGGCGGTGCGTTGGCTGAGGAGGTAATCCGCAGCTTTCTTCATGCTTGCGGTGATTTTTTCATCGGTGACGGAGCCGCCGAAGATATCGCCGGCGCGGGCGAGCGGCGCCATCGTGAGCGCCGCGCAGCAGGCCATGAACGCGAAAGAGTTCTTCATTTTCATCGCTTATTCCCAAATCATTTTGATCTTGAGTTCGCCCGCGTCGTATTTCTGCTTCAGGTCTTTGACGAACTCCGCATGGGCATCGAGAAAGAGCACGTTGGCTCCGCCTTGGTGGCGTCGGGCCCAGTTGTAGTAGCTGTTCGGATGCGGCGAGAGGGACCAGACGCCGTTGACGAGCGGTTCATACGAACCGTAAAAGGTGAAGGGCTCCGTGAATCCACCGGGACCAAAGCGCTCGGTGAAGGCGTCGACGATGACCATTTCGAGTTGCGGGCTGGTGCGCGAGCTGATTCGCCACATGTTGCGGTAGGGGTTCGGATTGCTGGCCGAGCGCCGGCCAATGGACGTGAAGTTTGGCCCCATGCCATAGGAAACGTGGCCACCCTCATCATTCGTTTCATGAGTTTGATCGCCGAGGCAAAGCAAGGTCGAACGCTTCGACGCGCCGCCATTGACGAACTGCGGCTGCATGTTGTTGCCGTTGGTGGACCCGGCATATTGACCGAGCAGCACCTGGTCGGACCAGTAAGCGGTGGCGCCTTCGCCGCTGCTCCAGACGGGGTAGCCGGGCAGGCCCGGCCAATCTGGCGAGGGGGGATTGGCACGGCCCGCGACAGAACAGGGCACGGCGTAGTCGTCATTCGCTTGCGCGTACATCAATAAGGCGACGCCGATCGACTTTTGGTTGGCCAGGCAGCCGACGGTCCAGGCGCGTTCGCGCGCCCGGCGCAGCGAGGGCAGCAGCAGCGCGATCAGGATGGCAATCACGGCGATGCATACGAGCAACTCCGTGATCGAGAACGCGCAGCGCGCAGCGCGTTGGCGGACAACGTCATTCAACATGCAAAAACCGCCTTTGTGATTGCCGCTGCGTTACGCCACCATCGTGCCGCTGGTCACTGCATTGCGCAGTGTCGCGAACGTCATCGTCAGCAGGCCATCGCTGGAATTGCCATCATTGCCATAGCCATCAAATCCCCACGGGTTGCGGAGCGTTACCCAGACGGTGCCGTTGGCATCGCGCCGGGTGTTCACCACGCTGTAGGTATGTTTGGTCGCAAGGGGCGCGCCGTTGACCACGCTATTGGTGCCGATGTCCACCGGCTTGTTGGCGGCGAGTTTGGCGCTCACGGTGTTGTGGAAGGTGGTTTGATCGCTGAGCGCGAAGGTCGAGGCGGCGACGCCCAACTCGCCGTAGACGCCGGTCATCCAGCCGTAGTCCAGCGAGGCGAAGCTGTTGGCCCCCGTGCGAAAGTGGGCGTACGCTTTTTCGTAGATGCTCACCCACATCGAGCCGCTGGCGCCCGGGCGGCTGTAGCGCAATCCGCCCCAGCTGTTCGTGGGAAGGTCGCCGTCCACGCGGACGAAATGGGTCTTGCCGGACCGTTTGAATTGGATCGCATAGGTTCCGTCGCCGAGGTCGACACCCGTTTCGCGCAGTGTTTCGGGCTGGTAGCGGGCGAGGCTTTGCAGCGGCGTGAGGAAGTAGCAGTCAGCGGCCTGGCCCTGGTTGACGTCTTCGATCACGGGACCGCGGCCCCAGAAGCTGCTGTTGGTCAGCCGCGTGGTGCCGCTGCCGGTATGCGAGGGGTCGACAAGGTTCTGGCCGTTGAGTTCGAGCGAGACGAAGCCATAGCTGCCGCTGACCTTGCTGTAGGGCTGGTAGAACGAGGCGACGCGGTGCACGCGGCCGGCGTTGGACTCCGCCCACGCGGCGTTGACGGTGTCGGTGGTGTCGGCCCAGTAGCTGGTGTTGACGCCGTTGCCGGTCAGGTTGTCGGCGCCGGCGCCGATCGAGACGATCGTGCCGCGGCCGCGGGTGAAGTTGCGCAGCGTGTTGGCGCCGCCGTTGCCGTACATGCGGGTGTCGAGGGTGACCGAGGCGTCGACGGTGATGATGTCGTTGCCTTCGCCGCCGCGGACGATGAGTTCGCCGTAGTTGCCGGTGAACTGCCTGGTGGCGCCGTTGGCGTTGATCGTCAGGGTGTTGCCGGACTGTGTGATGTAGAGGGAATCGGCGCTGCTGGTGCCGGTGATTTCAAGGGCGCTGTAAGAGGTGAGCCAGCGCTCGTTGACGGCGATGTTGAAAGACGTGTTGGTCGGTGCGGGTGGCGAGGTGGGGGGCGGCAGCGTGATGGTTGACTGGCGGGCGAAGTGGATACTGTTGAGGTTGAACTGCGTGTTGCCGGTGCTGGCGAGGCGCAATGTGTGCCGGCCGGCGGTGAGGGTGATGTTACGGCTGGCGCGGGCGAAGTTGTCCCACGAACCGGTGGGGGCGTTGGTCATGCTTGTGGCCTTAACGCCATCGACCAGCACGTCGAGCGAGGCGTTGGCAGTGTTGGCGAGGCCGAGCGTCAGGGCATAGGTGCCGCCGGTGAGCACGTTGATTTCATAGTCGATGGTGGCGCCGCTGGCGGACATGTAGCCGATGTTGACGCCGAAGGCGCGGGTTTCAAGCTGTGCTCCGCTGATGGCGGCGAAGTCTTTGACGCTGAGCCACGTGTTGTCGTTGATGGTCGAGACCGGCGTGACGGCGGGAACGGCACCGAGCGCGTCGAAGCTGATGGCGTTGAGGTTGTATTGCGTGCCGTTGGCGGATTGGATTCGCACCGTGTTGGCGCCGGCATTCAGGTTGATGGTGGCGGTGCGGGTACGGTAGGTGTCCCACGAGCCGGTCGCGGAGTCGCTGACAAAGGCCTGCCACTCACCGTTGACGTATACATTGAGATTGGCGCCGCCAACGGAGGCCAGGCTGAGGGCGAGTGAATAGTCGCCGGCAGTGTTGGCGTGGAGGGTGTAATCGACGTAAGCGCCGGCGGGGGATACCCAGCCGATGTTGGTGCCACTGCGGCGTGTTTCGAGCCGGCTGTTGTAGATGGCGGTGTAGGTGCTGACCGGCACATTGGTGGCGCCGGCGACGGGCTCGCCCGCGAGGGTGATGCGGGGCACGTTCTGCACGGATTGTTCAACGGCACTGGGCACAGCAAGCGGTGCAGCCGGAACGAACATCGGCGTGACGCCAGAGAGATTGAGTCGAGATTCGAGCGCTTCGAGCGCGAGAGAACGGGCCGCCATGAAAAAGACCTCCGTGCAGCGAGTGAAGCCGACATCGTGGCGTCGGCAGCGAATCCTTTCGCAAACAAGTCTTTTGAGGGCGCACCGGTAGCGCGTCGGGTTGTGCCTTTCCGTTTGCCCAACCGACGTGAAACAGTCCTGCTCCACCGCAGGAAAAGTGAATGGCTATTGCGCCGTAACGAGTTTGCATCAGGAGAACGTTGCTGAGCTGAGCCGGGTTCCAGAAAACTTTGGCCGGTCCCAGCACTTTTTGGGCGCTGCCGTACGTAGCACCTGTGTGCAATGACTGTCTATCGACGGGGCGGGCGGTTTTGCTCAAACATTCTTGTCAGAGGATCAGACCGCCGAATGTGGAAACGGTTTGTGCCCGCTGCCGCGTTGTTGAGAAGCACCATCATTTCATGTGAGGAATTCATGCGCGCATCCAAAACGATTCTCGCGGTGGCTGTTTGTGCGGCGGTTTTTGCGGTGGCTGTTCCGGCGCGGGCCGAGAAGCCGGCGCTGGGCATCAACCTCGAACACGTGCTCGATTACGCACGCTCGATGATGTTTGTCGATGCGATGAAAGCGGCGCGGCCGTTTGGCACGCCCGACGCGCCGTGGGATGAGAAGGCCAAACTCGATGCCAACGGCTGGCCGACCGAGGATGCCGGCGTGGTGGTGATGGCGGATGTGCCGGTGTGGCCGGGCGTTTACACCGTCACGTTTACCGGCCGGGCCGACGTGGCGCTGGTGAACACGCCCGGCAAGGTTGAGAACACTGGTTACAACCGCGACACCAATACCACCACGGTGACGATCACGATCGGCGACAATGTCGACCGGCTGTTTCTCTCATTCAAGAACACCACCGGCGGGATCAAGAATGTGCGCGTGCTGCGACCCGGCTACGCGGCGGACACGAAGGAGCTGTTCACCAAAGAATTTCTGGAGTTGATTAAGCCGTTCTCGACGATCCGGTTGATGGACTACCTGGCGACGAACAATTCGACCGTGAAGGAATGGGCCGAACGCAGCAAGCCCACGGATGCGAATCAATCGTCGGACCGCGGGGCCTGTTTTGAGTATGCGATCGCGTTGGCGAACCAGACGGGCAAGGACTTGTGGGTGAACGTGCCCGACCGGGCGAGCGATGACTATGTGCGCGAGTTGGCGAAGCTGCTGAAGTCGCAGCTTGCCGCCGACTGCGTGGTGTATGTGGAGTATTCCAACGAAGTGTGGAACACGATGTTCAAGGCGTTTCACCGCAATCATGAGGCGGCGAAGGCCGAGGTGACCGCAGGCGACAAAACGCTGACGGACAATGGTGCGGATAGCAATGCGTATTACTGGGGCTACAAGCGCGTCGCCAGGAAGACGGTGGAGATTTCGAAAATCTTTCGGGAGGTGTACGGCGATGCGGCGATGAATACCCGTGTCCGCCCCGTGCTGGCCACTCAAGCGGCGAATCCGTTTCTCGGCCGTCTGCAGATCGACTACATCAACAAGCATCACGGCGCGCCGAGCAAGTACATCTATGGCATCGCCACCGCGCCGTACATGGGGCTGGGCGATAAGGTGTCGAACCGTGAAGACCTGACCGTGGATGACCTGTTCGCCTCGCATCTGCCCGGCGCCATCGCGTGGGTGAAGGACCGCAATGTCGATTATGCCGCGATCGCCAAGTATTACGGCGTGAAGTTGCTGGCGTATGAAGGCGGGCCCGGCCTCGAAGGCGAAGCGAGCGTGCAGGCGAAGGTCGCGGCCAACCGCGACCCGCGCATGGCGGACGCGATGAAGAGCTATTTTGATGCGTGGTACAGCACCGGCGGCGAGCTGTTCATGTACTTCAATGCGGCCGGGCCGTTCGGCAAGTACGGCCAATGGGGCCTCACTGATGATGTCCGCAAGCCGACGGTGAAGAACAAGTTTGTGGCGAGCTATGTGACGGTTGATCGGCCGCCCGTGACGGCCGGGGCGAGTGTGCCCGCCGTGCTGATGGCTTATGAGCCGACCGCCAAAGACGGCGGGGGTGTGGAGAAATCCGGCGACGGCGGGAAGAACCTGGCCTACATTCGCACGGGCAACTGGTTTGATTATTTGCTTAACGTGAAGACGCCGGGCAAGTACGTGGTCACGGTCGAAAGTGCCACCAACTCCGATGTAGGAGAGTTTGAGTTGCTGCTGAACAATAACAGTCTCGGCAAGGTGGCCGCACCCAACACCGGCAACTGGCAGAAGTGGGGCAGCACGAAGCCCATCGAGGTCGAACTGGCGGCGGGGCAGCATGTGCTGCGGATGAAGATTGCCAAGGCGGCTATGAACGTGCGGTCGGTCACGATTGCTGCGAAGGCGGCGGCGAAAGAATAGGTTGCCACACGGGGCGGGTCTCGGGCTAGAATCATGCCACATGAGATTCTCGCTTGGCGATATGCTAACGGTGTCGTTTGGCCTGCACGCGTTTGCGGTGGCGGGGGCGCTGGCGTTGTTGCTGGTGGAGACGCCCGCACCCACGGCGTTGCCGGCACGCTTTGTTCTTGAGCCGGCGTTTCCGGTTGATACGGTGGCCATGCAGGGCGAGACGCTGCCGGAGATACCGCCGGCCGCACCGCACCGCCCGGCACTGCATGACCAGGCATGGGCCCCAACGGGCGGCGACGCCAGGCAACTGCTCATCGCACGCGGCGGGGGAGAGGCAAGCCTGCCCAAGCCGGGCATCGAGCTGACGGCTCCGCGCTTTGTCGCCAATCTTCCGATTCGCATGAGTAACGTCTCCGGCAATGGCCCGGCCGACGCTACGCCAGCGCCTGCCGCGGTGGCTGAAGCGCCGAGCGAGGCGCCGCCTGTGCCCGTTACAGCCGTGGCTGCGGTGCCGACACCGCCGCGTCCATGGCCGACCAATGACCCGCCGGCCTACCCGCCGCAGTCGGTTCGCCTTGGCGAGCAGGGCGTTGTGCTGTTGGCCCTGTGTATCGATGCGGCGGGTCACGTCACGGCGGTGCAGGTGGTCCGATCGTCGGGCTTTCGCCGGCTGGATGATGCGGCGGCGCGTGCGGCGAAGGTGTGGCGTTACGATCCGGCGATGCTGGCCGGCAAGGCGGTGGCCATCGAAGTGAACCAGCCCGTGCCGTTTGCGTTGTCACGCTAGAAAAAACTTTCGGCTGCAGGCATTAGGCGGCAGTCTCAACCGTTTTGCGTATGTCTCAGAGAACGGGTGAAGGACTATGCGAAAACTCTTGTGGGCTGCCGCGATTGCTGCACTTGGCGGCGCCGCCGTTTTAACACCCCATGCCACGACTGCACAGACGCCGCCAGCGACGCAGAAGCAGATTCGCCAGATCGCGGGCCTGCAAGGCGCGGTGAAGTTGCCGTTCACGCTGAAGGAGGAGGCGACCGTCACGCTCGCGCTTTATGCGAAGAACGGCCAACTTGTCCGCGTGCTGGCGCAGTTGCTGGATCTGAAGGCCGGCGACTACGAGGCCGCTTGGGACGGCATGGACTTGTACGGTCATCTCGTGCCGGCAGGCACCGACCTCACGTTTCGCGTGACCAGCAACAACAAAATTCGCGCCGTGTATGAAATGTCCGTCGCTTCGGCGGGCGCTCCGCCCTGGGGCGGTCGCTCGGGTGAAGGCGACACCATGCGCATGGGCGGTTGGCTGGGCGACCACTCTGGCCCCGGGGCGCTCATGCGTGTCGGCGATCGCATGTTTGTTGGCAGCTTTCTCGTGGAGCATGGCCACAACTTCATCGCCACGACGGCGAACGGTGAAAAAATCTGGGGGACGCAGCTCGCCGGTTGGGCGGGGCCGGTGAAGTTTGCGACCGACGGCCAGACGCTGTGGGCCGTGGTTCGCGGCGGCAACGATGTGCGCCGCGTCGATCCGAAGACTTTTGAAATCAAGCCGGCATTCAGTTCGCCGGATCCGATCCAGGCGATTGCCGCACACAAGAACACCCTGACTGTGCTGCTCAAGAATCGCGATGCGTCGATCAACCCGCTGCGGCGCAGCAGCGTAGACATTGATTTTGTGAATTCATTGCCGACGGCGCCGCCAACGCCGGCGCCCGAGCACCAGATCGGCGTGCAGGCGCGGTATGCAGCGGTCTTCAAAGAAACGCACCCGCAGGCGGGCTTTACGCCGGTGATCGAAAGCCCCACCAGCGCCTACGCCATCGCGGTGTTTGATGAACCCGTGCAGATCGGGACCATTCTTGCCGAGCGCATCGGCGGCGCTGAGAAGGTTGAATACTTCACCCTGAAGCCCGGGGTGAAGTTCAATCGCGACAAGCACGCCCCCAGGAAAGGCGGCGTGGAAGATGATCTCGGCCTGGCTGTCGGCATGTCCGAAGACTGGGAACGCTTTGGCTCCAGCAAGTTTGAGAACACTGTTGAAGCGATCACCGCACCCAAGGCGCATCTGAAGACCAACGCCCTTTACATTCGCATTGCCTCCAACCCCAAGGGCGACGGCAAGCCCAACCTGCGCATGGTGCGTCTGCATCCGATGCGGTTCAATCGCTTGCCCGTGACGCCGACGGTCATCCTGCCGGACAACGCCCAGGTGACGCCGGTTGAATCGCGGATCGTGCGCTGGTCTGGCAAGGCCGCCGGCTGGGACTTCAAGCAACCGCTGCCGGTCACCGACATCAACCCGATCAACCTCGTACTCGACCTGGGCAAGACGGTGGAACTTGATGGCCTTTCACTGCAGAACCTCACCAACCCCCAGGTGGATGTGGATGCCTTCATCGGTCCGGATGATGCCGATGTGAAGACTGCCTCCGATGATCAGTGGCAGCGGCTCACCACGCATCGCACCAAGTATGACCGCAAGGCGGGGCACACTTCGGGATCCGTCGCATCGCAGGACCGGCAGATCTATTTCGGCAGCACCACCAAGACCCGCGCCCTGCGCCTGCGTATGATCGACGGCATCAAACAACGGAAGTTCGGCATCAGCGACGACCCGTGGCGTACCGTCTGTGCCGATGTGGCCCTGCTCAAACTGGTGGACCCGCTGCCGGAAGTGCTGCCCAACATCGTGCAGGTGCGCGATGGCTCCACCGGCGAAGTGGTCTCGAGCAAACCCGCCAAGGCCGACTACCGCGCGATCGCTTTCGACCCCGCAGGCCAGCTTTATGGCATCAACGCCAATGGCCTTTACACGCTGACGGCTGAGGGCGATTCGTTTTCTGCCAAGCCCCTCGTGACCAACCTGAACAATGCGATTTCGCTGGCCGTGGGTGAGAACCATATTGTGGTCGGCGACCAGGGCGACTTCGCCTTGCGGGTATTCGACAAAGCCGGCAAAGCGGTTGCCACGATCGGCAAGAAGGGCCCGTACAAACGCGGCCCTTATGATTCCTACACGATCAACAAGCCGACGAATGTCGGCATCGGACCCGATGGCAACATCTGGTTGTCGGAAGAAAGCTATTCGCCGAAGCGCGTGGCCATCTTCACGCCCGACGGCAAACACGTGCGCGATTTCTTCGGCCCGCCTGAATACGGTGGCGGCGGCCATCTCGATCCCAACCTCAAGGCGTTCTACTACCGCGGCCAGCAGTTCGACATCGACTTTGCCAAGGGCACGTGGCGGCTGGCGCACTTCAACGATCGCCTGCTCGCCCCCGAGTCGCCCACCAGCGACAACAGCGGTTTTGGCTACACCCGCGGCGGCCGCGTGGTGGTGAAGAACGGCGTGCGCTACGCCATGGTGGACCCGCGCGGCGGCTTCTGGGTGGCGCGGCTGGTGAACAACCTGTGGGTGCCGACGGCGGCCATCGGCGGCGCGGAGGGCAATCCATTCCTCGTCAGCAAGAACGTCTGGCGTTCGCACTGGCTGGGCCAGCCGCTGAAGGGCAAGAGCTTTGTTTGGTGCGACGTGAATGGCGACGGCGATTTCCAGGTCGAGGAAGTCACGCTGTTCGGCGATGGCAAGATGCGAATTCCCGGCGGCGATTATTGGGGCTCAAATCTTGGCAGCGATTTGACGATCGTTACGGGTGGCCTGCGGTGGGCTCCTGCGCGATTCACCGACAAGGGCGTGCCAATCTATGACCCCAAGGACATTCAGACCTACGACCGCAGCAGCATGTGGGCTTCGTACCATGCCAACGTGCGTGCGGGGTCGCTGGCCAAGCCTGCGCTGGGCGGTGCATCCATCGTCGCTTCCGATGGCTCGGTGGCGTATGAAGGCCAGCCGTTCCGGATTGGGCCGGATCTGAAGGTCGTCGGCGGTACGCCGCTCAACACGCAACCTTCCGAGTTCATCCCGCCGATCGTCGGCGTCACGCTCGACAACCCGCTGTCCTTCGTCGGCGTTGCACCCACGAAGGAGTTCGGCGATGTCGCCATCATGAACGGCAACAACGGCCATTGGTTCATCTGGTCCGTGCGTGATTGTGCGGTCGTCGGCTGGATCTTTACCGGGCGGCAGGGCGGCTGGGGCGGCGTACCCGATGTCCGCGGCACTGATGTCACCCACAATAAGCAGGCGTGGGAAACGTTCTTTGGTCACTTCCTGAAGGCCGATGACGGCAACTACTACGTCGTTGCCGGCAAGGGCCACCATGCAATTTCGCGTGTCGAGGGGCTCAATGATTTCCAGGTGACCGATGCCCCGGTGCGCATCACACCCGAGGCGTTCGCACTCAACACCCAACTTCGCCCGGCGCTGATTCAGCAGGCCAAGATTGCCTCAAAGGCCCGCAACGAAGCGAAGGAACTTGCCGTCAGCGATCTCGACAAGCGCACCACGCGGTTCAAGTTTGATGGCGAGCTGGAGGACTGGGGCGGCGTTAAGAACATGCTGCAGATGGACGACCCGCCACCCGAGGCAGCCCCGGTGCTCGGACAAACCTTCGCCGAGCATGCGGCAAAGTCTGGGGCGCTCTACCACATTGATGCGGCCCGCGATGCCAATGGCCTGTGGCTGGCGTATTCGGGCGTCGGCGTGTTGAAGAACTCATCCGAGGATCATCGCTTTATCTTCAAGGGGGGATTCTGCATCGAGGTCGCCATTCGCAGCGATCCCAAGGCGCGCGGCAAGACGCTGGCGGCGGGCGATCGGCGGATTCTGTTTGCGCCCTACAAAGGCAAATGGGTAGCGGTGCTGTTTGATTACGTCGATCCGGCGGTGCCGGAGGACAAGTACATCGACTATGAATCGCCGGTGCTCAAGACGCGCGTGGCGCGTGTTGAGTTGCTGCCGGAGGATGCCTTCAAGATCAAGGTGCGCTCAGGCTATGACCTCGAGCGGCGCGTGCCTGAAGGCATGAAGGACTTTACTGCCGAGATTTATCTGCCGTGGGCCACGCTGGGCTTTGCAGAACCACCGGGGAACCGGAGCTTCAAGGCTGACTTTGGCATTTTGAATGCCGACAAATCGGGCACGACGGTGGATCAGCGCTTCTACTGGTCAAACTCCAGCACCGAAGCGGTAACGGACATGGCCTTGGAGTCGGCGATCAACCCAGCGACGTTGGGCACGGTGTCGGTGGGACGCTGAGGGCTATGCCTGTGCGGCGCGCATGGTGGCCAGCAACTCCCTGATCGCTGCACGCTGCGCTTCAACGGGTTGTGACCGCAGTGCATCTTCAACCGCGAGGGCATGGTCGGAGATGATGCCGAAGCCGTACATGCGGGCGGCGCCTTTGACCTTGTGGGCAAACTCGGCGACCAACGGCATCTCGTTGTTGGCGGCGGCGGATTCTATCTGCAGTGCAACCTGCTGCAGGTTTGCCACAAAGTCTGGCAGCAGCGGAGCGATCAGCTCATCGCCGCGCAGTGACGAAAATAGCGCCTCTTTTGCCATTCTTCCGCTATCGCCCATGGGTCTACCTCAAGCTACAATTCTACCGGAATAGTCCAGCGGAATCCGAATTATGGTTCGCCCAATCGCCATTTTTTTCGCCTTGCTTCTCATCGCTGCGCCCATTGCCCGAGCACAGACACAGCCCGTGCCACCGGCTGAGGTCGAGAAAACGCTCAACGCGGCCAAGGCATACCTGTACAAGAAGCTTGGGAAGGACCACAACTGGGAACAGGCTGACGCCCCGAAGCACGGCAACGACAATCGGACGGAGGCTGGGCAGTGGGGCGGTCAGACGGCGATCGCGATCTATGCGTTGCTTGCCGCGGGAGAATCGCACCGCGATCCGCGCCTCGCTCCGGCGATTGAGTGGCTGAAGAAGGCGGACATTCGCGGAACTTACGCGGTGGCGTTCCGCTTACTGGCCTACACCAAGATGCCGCGCAACGAAGAGTTTCGCCGTCTTGCCAGCGCCGACCTGAAGCAGATTATGGCCCGCATCAAGGAGACCGGCAATTCCAAGGGCATGTTTGATTATGCCGATGGGCCCGGCAATGGCTACTCGCACTCGCGCTCGCAGTATGGCGTGCTCGCCGCCTGGGCGGCGACGGAAATGGGCCTGGAAGTGCCGACGGGCTTCTGGCAGAACATGCAGCAAGCCTGGGTGCGCAACCAGGACCCGTCTGGCGGCTGGTCCTACAAGCACCCCAAAGAAGACAAGCTTCCGGTGACGCCCGGCATGACCGCGGCCGGCCTCGCGACGCTGTACCTTTCTTATGATTTCACCGCGCCGCCCCCGGCGTGCAACGGCAACCCGACCTCGCCGCCGATTGACAAAGGGCTTGCCTGGCTCGCCAAGAACATCGATCTCTACGCCACCACAAAGAATTACGATCGCGATTTTCCCATGCCCACGCTCTACGCCGTTGAACGCGTCGGCCTCGCGTCGGGCCTGCGCTACCTGGGCAACACCGACTGGTTTCACAAGGGCGCCCGCTTTCTCCAGGAAGTGCAACGGCCCGACGGTTCATTCCCGTCCGACTACGGCGGCATCACGGCCCAGACCGCGTTCGGCGTGCTCTTCCTCGCCCGCGGCCGGGCGCCGATCGTGATGCAGAAACTCGAATACGATCTCACCGTCGGCGGCAAGGCCACCGTAGGCCCGTGGCACCAGCGCCCGCGCGATGCCCACTTTGTGACACGCTTTGTTGCCCGCGAGACCGAACGCGAACTGTCGTGGCAGATCGCCAAGCTCTCCGCCCCCGCGGCCGACCTGCAGGAATCGCAAATCCTCTACATCGCCGGCAGCAAGGCGCTGACCTTCACGCCGGAGGAAGAGGCGAAGCTCAAGACGTTTGTGCACAGCGGCGGCATGATTCTGTTCAACGCCGACTGCAATGACGGCGCCTTTACGCAGAGCGTCACACGCTTAGCCACCAAGCTGTTCGATGCGGAGTTCCGCGAGTTGCCGCAGGACAGTGCGATCTACACCCGCCAGATGTACAGCCCGAAGGACTGGCGGCCCATGCCGCGCGTGTTGGGGCTTTCCAACGGCGTGCGCGAACTGTGCATCCTGGTGCCGAATGATTTCGCCCGCTCGTGGGCGCTCAATGCCCGTGCGGGTGAACGTGCGGCGCACTTTCAACTCGTGGCCAATCTGTTTCTCTATGCCAACGACAAATCCCGCGCTCGCGTGAAGGGCGAGTCCTACCTGCTCACCCGTGACCCCAAGGTCAAACCCAGCCAGAAGATCAACCTCGCCCGTCTGCAATACGCCGGCAACTTTGACCCCGAACCTGGCGCTCTGCCGCGACTGGCCACGCATCTCTACAACACGCGCGGGATGGACGCCACGATCAGCACGATCAAGCTGGGCGAGAACAAACTTGGCGCGGATACCCATGTCGCGTTTCTAACGGGCACAGCGCGCGTCACGCTGACGCCGCAGGAACGCGACGATCTGAAGAAGTTCGTCAGCGGTGGCGGCACGGTGGTCATTGATGCGGCAGGCGGCCGCGATGCCTTCGCCGCGGCAATGCTCAACGAGATCAAGGAAATCCTGCCCGACGACGCCGGCAAGATGAATACGCTCCCGCCGGAGCACAAAGTCTTCACGCTCGCCAAACTGCCCGAGGTTGATTACCGCGACGCGGTGCGCGCCACGGGGCAGTCGACCAAGGTCTCGCGCCTGCGCGGGCTGGACCTTAACGGCAAGACACGCGTCTTCTTCTCGGGCGAGGACCTCACTCACGGCCTATTGGGCTCGCCGACCGACGGCATCATCGGTTACGACCCGGCCTATGCCTTGCCGCTGGTTGCCAACATCGTCGAGCATGCCGTTGCGAAGTGACGCCGGCCGCGCGTTGAATTTCGAATCGCCAAGCGGGACAATGGCCCTATCAGCGGGGTGGGGGGGACGGTTTCTCACACATTCGGGGCCAAGATGCTAAATCCGGCGCAGCAACTTTTCCGCGCGATTCTTTTGCACAACAAGCTTCTGTCCGAAGAAAACGCGGACAAGCTTCTGACCGCTTACCCAGATATTGAGCAGGCCACGCAGGTGCTGGTGAATCGCAAGATCATCAAGCCTGAAATTGGCCCCAAGCTGCTGGCCCTCCACAAAGGCAAACTCGAGAAGATGCTGGCCCAGGCGGCAGCGCACGCCCAGGCGGGCACGGCGCCCGCAACGGCGCCGGCCAAGGCCGAACCAGAACATGCTCCTCCAGCCCCCGACGTTGGCGATGATCCATCAGGCGTGAGCATCGGCAGCGCTGCACCCGTCATTGCCCACGGTGCTCTGCCTACCGGCTCACGCTACCAGATTGATGATGACGCCATCGCCCTCGAAGGCGGGGATGTGAAGGCTGTCGACGTGTTCGTCAACGGCAAGCTTGATGTGACCAAGGCCGGGCGGGAACTCGTGCTCGCACTGCTCAAGATGGCCCGCGACCTGGGCGCTTCAGACATTCACATCAAGGCCGGCGCTAAGCCCATCATGCGCAAGGCCGCGATGCTGACCGAGATGAACGTCGACCCCATCGGGCCTGCTGCGGTGGAGAATTCGCTCAAGGCCATTCTCAATGATGTTCAACGCAAGCATTTCGAGACGCACCAGGACATCGACTTTTGCTTTGACGCCGGGCCGGAGCTCGGCCGGTTCCGCACCAACTTCCTGTTGCAGCACCGCGGCATGGATGGGGTCTTCCGCATCATTCCGAACCGCGTGCCGACGTTCGATGAACTCAAACTGCCGCCGATCATCAAGAAGTTCTGCGATTACCGGCAAGGCATTGTGCTGGTAACGGGGCCGAAGGGCTCCGGCAAGACCACCACGCTGGCCGCGCTGATCGACTTCATCAACACCAACCGGCCTGAGCACATCATCACGATTGAAGATCCGATTGAATTCGTGCAGCCCTGCAAGAAGGGGCACGTAAACCAGCGTGAAGTCGGCGCACACACCGAGACGTTCAGCAATGCGCTGCGTGCGGCGCTGCGTGAGGCCCCTGACGTCATCATGGTCGGCGAGATGCGCGACCTCGAGACGACCGAGCTGGCCATCACCGCTGCCGAAACGGGCCACTTGGTGTTCGCCACGCTGCACACGCCCGACGCCGTCCGCACCATCGGCCGCGTGTTGGACGTATTCCCGCCGGAAGAACAGGGCCAGATTCGCGCGATGTTCTCCGAATCGCTCCGCGGCATCGTGAGCCAACTGCTCGTACCTTCCGCTGATGGCGGCCGCATGGAACTCGCCACCGAAATCATGTTCAACACCCCGGCGATAGGTAACACGATTCGTGAGAATCGCACCTTCCAGCTACGGGCCACGATCCAGACCGGCAAGAAGCTCGGTATGGTGCTGATGGACGAGTCGCTCATCAACCTCGCCAAAGATCGCCGCATCACCAAGCAGGACGCCATCGCCCGCGCCGAGAACGTCGCCTGGGTCGAGAAAGAACTCGCCAGCCTCCCCGACAAAATCGAAAACTACAGCGGCGGCAGCATCCGCGTCGGACCCAAAGGGTCGTGAATTATTTGACTAGACCACCTAACCGGTGAACCATGGCAAAACTCGATCGACTTCTCCTGCAGATGACGACCAACAAGGCGTCTGACTTACATATTGTGGTCGGACAGCGACCCAAGTACCGCATCCACGGCGATGTCGTGCCGGTGAACGATCACCCGGTGATGAGCGAGGAGATGGTTGCCGACTACCTCTTCGAGTTGATGACGGCCGAGCAACGCAAACGCTACACCGAGCACCACGATTACGACTTCGCCTACGGCATCGGCGACAAGGCCCGTTACCGCTGCAACTATTTCTACCAGCGCACGGGCTTCGGCGCGGTGTTTCGTATCATTCCGAGCAAGATCGCTACGCTTGATGACCTCCACCTCCCCGAGATTCTCAAAAAGCTCTGCGAACTTCGCAGCGGTCTCGTCCTCGTGACCGGCCCGACCGGCTCGGGCAAATCGACCACGCTCGCCGCCATGATCGACTACATCAACCGCCGCCAGCGCCGGCACATTCTTACCATTGAAGATCCCATCGAATTCGTCCACGAGAACAACCAGAGCGTCATCACGCACCGCGAAGTCGGCACCCACACCGAGAGCTTCGCCTCGGCACTACGGGCCACCACCCGCCAGGATGCCGACGTCGTACTCGTCGGCGAAATGCGCGACCTGGAGACGATCGCACTGGCCCTCTCAGCCGCGGCCATGGGCACGCTGGTCTATGGCACGCTTCACACCAACTCCGCCGCCAAGACGATTGACCGCATCATCGATGTGTTTCCGGCGGAGCAGCAGGAGCAGGTACGCACGATGCTCAGCGAGTCGCTGAAGGGCATCGTGGCGCAGCAACTGCTCCGCAAGAAGGGCGGCAACGGCCGCGTGGCGGTTAACGAAGTGCTGCTCGGGTCATCGGCGGTGTCGAACATCATTCGCGAGGGCAAGATCGAGACGCTCATCAACATCATCCAGAGCGGACGCAAGGAAGGCATGGTCGCGATGGACGATGCGCTCGACGGCCTGGTGAAGAATGACATTGTTGATGGCGAAGACGCCTACATGAAGGCCCTCGATAAACGCCGCTTTGAGCAGTACATCAACCTCGATCACGGTTGAGTCTGCGGCAGCATCTGCCACACGACGCCAGCGGCGCCTGCGAGAAACACTACCGCGATGAAAAGCCGCACGCGCAACTGCATGCGGTCGAATTTTTTCCGCGCCGCTTCGTCGTCGGCCAGTCGGCGCAGCAGATCCATGCGCTGGTTGATCGACGGATGCATCAGGCCCTTACGGCTGCGCGAGCGGTGCGACAACTCCACAATGCGGTCGAGCGCGCTGATGAATACTTCTGCACCGGCGGCCAGCGGATTGGTTGAGGCGACCAGGTGAGCGCCGGTCGTGTATTGGTCGATAGTGATGACCTGCGGTGCGAGGTTGGCCAGCGGTTCCGTGGCGGCCTCTTTGGCCATGTGCTGCGCCGCGAACCAGTCGGCCTGGTGCTCGAAGCGGCGCGAGATCAGCGGAAAGATGAGTCCCATGAAGATCGCCATCAGCGCCAGCAGGGCCAACGATGCCGCCTGCTCAAACTTCACGCCGCCGAGCCAATCGGGCAACTGCGGCGGCACCAGCCGTTCCACGACACCCAGCGCCGCAATGGCGAGCATCATCCAGCCGATGACGCTGGCGGCGTACCACCAGATGTGCCGCTTTTTACCGTGGCCGACTTCGTGGGCGAAGACGGCTTCGATCTGCCGGTCGCTGAGCGTTTCGAGCAGGGCGTCGGTCAGCAGGAAGTAACGCGCGAAGGGCAGATAGCCGAGGATGGCGGCGTTGGTCATGTGGCTGTGCGTACGCCAGATGAGAATCTTGCGGTAGCCGATGCGGTAGGTGCGGGCGAGCGCGGCGAGGCGGTCGCGCAGATCGCCGACGAGGGGCTCGGTGGACCACATGGCCACGATCAGCATCGGCACGATCACCAGCATCGCGACGACGGAGACCACCGCGGCGTAACCGGCGTATTGCGGGGCGTACCAGCCGATCACTTCACGCAGCAGGCGGTCGAGCATCGTGGCGAAGACCACCGGCACGAGCATGTAGAAGTTGTGCCGGACCTGCAGCAGCACGTACTGGCCGAGCGTGGGCATCTCGTGCACGGGCAAGTGCTGCGCGAGGCGATACGGCACGCTGCGGTCGTGCACGGCCCGCTCAACCCGGTAAAGGAACACCCACATCCACACCCATGCCAGCAGCGGCGGCAACAGCATGAACAGGTGGTCGGCCATCGGCACCTTGCCCAACACCGGGCGCTGGGAAAGGGCATGGTCGACGAGCACACCCCAACCGAGGCCGTAGATAAAGAAGGCCGTGAGGGCGATGGTGGCCCAGCGGGCGCGAGACAGCAGCCGCTCGATGCGGAACATGATGGGGTTGGCGTCGGCGGTGGTGTTCAGCAAGAGTCGGGTTGCGGCGTTGGCACGCTGGCCCACGATGAGCACGATGCTGACGTAACTGCCGAGGACGCTGAGGACGAGCAGCCACGGCGACTCGAGGGCGCGCTGCGTGCCGCCGAGCGCGAGTTCCGGCGAGGCGAAGGTCACCGTCATGATCAACAGGATGATCTGGATTGGGGCCATGCCGGAAGTGTAGCCACCGCACGCGAATTGCCAATCTCAGGAATGCGGCGCGCCCTGCATCGGTGCCTCGGCGGCGAGCAATGCCAGTTCGTCCTTGGTCAGTGTGAGGCTGGCCGCGGCGGCGCAATCCTGGGCATTGGCGATCTTGGTGGTGCCCGGGATCGGGATCACGTGGGGGCCCATCGCGAGCAGCCAGGCGAGCGCCACACGGTGCGGCGAGACGCCGCGGGCCTGAGCGATCCTGGCGATGCCGGCATGCTTGGCCGCCACGTCTTTTGCGCCGCCCATGCCGTCGAGGGGCGACCAGGGGAGGAAGGCGATGCCGCGTTCACGGGTGAACTGCAGCGTGCCATCAAATTCCGGATTGCGGTGTTTGCGCGAGTACTGGTTCTGCAGGCTGACGATCTTCACGCCGGTGGCGAGGACACGGGTGAGTTCCGCCACGCTGTGATTGCTGGAGCCGATATGAAGAATCTTGCCTTCTTTCTGGAGTTTCATGAGTTCGCCGTAAGTTTCTTCGACCGGCGTGTTGGGGTCGATGCGGTGGTACTGTTGGATCGGGATGGCCGAGACGCGGAGGTTTTTGAGCGAGGCTTCGGTGGCTTCGCGGACATGCTTGGCGGAGCCGTCGCGGTCCCAGCGGGCTTCGGGGCGGGTGAGGCCGCACTTGGTGATCGGCACGACCTTTTCGCGTTTGCCGGGGGGCAACTCGGCAATGGCTTTGCCGAAGAGGCGTTCATTGTGGCCGACTTCTTTCTCATCAATGCAGTAGGCGTCGGCGGTGTCCCAGAGGTTGATGCCCGCGTCGAGGGCGGCGTGGAGCACCTTGATGGCGTCGGCTTCACTGGGGCGTGAGGCGAGGAGGCTGAGCGGCATACCGCCGAAACCGATCGGGTAAACGTTCCACTGGGCGATTTTGCGTGTCATGATCAACAACCTCTTGAAACTGTATAGATGGTCATCAATATAGTCTGTGGGGCTATTTGTCACAAGCCTCATCGCTGGGCGCCACGAGCGATGCGAGGCGGTTTGCCTTGATCGCGGCGCGGATGTCGTTCATCCAGCGTTGGAAGAAGCGTAGGTTGTGGATGGAGATGAGGGTGGGGCCGAGCATTTCTTCGACCATGAAGAGATGGCGGATGTAGCCGCGGGAGAAGTTTTTGCAGGCGTAGCAGTCGCAGGCTTCTTCGATGGGGCGGGTGTCGAGGGCGTGGCGGGCGTTGCGGAAGCGGAGCGTGCCGTTGTAGGTGAAGGCGAGGCCGTTGCGGCCGTTGCGCGTGGGGAGGACGCAGTCGAACATGTCGATGCCGCGCTTGACGGCTTCGAGGATGTCTTTGGCGTAGCCGACGCCCATGAGGTAGCGCGGCTTGAGGTCGGGGAGGAGGGGGGCGGTGAAATCGATCGCCTGGATCATGGCATCGTGACCTTCGCCGACGGCGAGGCCGCCGAGGGCGTAGCCTTCGAAGTCGAGGGGGGCGAGAGCGGCGGCGCAGCGTTCGCGCGCGGCGCGGTCGGTGCCGCCCTGGACGATGCCGAAGAGGGCCTGCTGGCGGTTGCCTTCGCCGGTGCGGCGGAGTTCGTGGTGATAGTCGCGGCAGATTTTGGCCCAGCGGATCGTGCGGTCGAGGGCGTCGGCGAGGCGATCGGGCGGGCAGTTGGCGGGGGGGCAATCGTCGAAGGCCATGGCGATGTCGGCGCCGAGGAGGTGCTGGACACGCATGGATTCTTGCGGGGTGAGGCGGATGAGGCTGCCGTCGATGTGGGATTTGAAGGTGACGCCCTCACCACCCCCTTTCGTGTGATCATCGAAGGTGCGGAGGTCGGAGAGGGAGAAGACTTGGAAGCCGCCGGAGTCGGTGAGCATGGGTCCGTGCCAGGCGGAGAAGGTTTGGAGTCCGCCGAGTTTGTGGACAGTTTCGGGGCCGGGTCGGAGGAGGAGGTGGTAAGTGTTGCCGAGGATGCACTGGCAGCCGCAGGCGCGGGCCTGTTCGGGCGTGACGCCTTTGATGGAGCCGCGGGTGCCGACGGCCATGAAGGCGGGGGTATCGAAGTCACCGTGCGCGGTACTGATACGGCCGAGGCGGGCGGCGCAGGAGGAGTCGCGATGGAAGATGTCGAATCGAAACATGAGTCACGTAGTTAAATGGTTTAAGGGGGAAGTAGCAAGGGGGTTGTTTTGTTGTTTAGTTGTTCAGTTGTTTAGTTGTTTAGTTTATTGGGGGGAGCGTTTTTTTGTGTTGGGAGAGCTGTTCGGCCCCCCTGACGGAGTCAGGGGGCTTTGGGGTTGGTTGGTGAGGGGGCGGGGGAGGCCGAGGTTGAAGGAGTCGTAGAGGTTTCGCTGTTCGTCATTTAGGAATGAGTCGGGGGAGAGGGCGGCGAGGATGGGGTTGGCGCGGAAACGCTTCTTTTGAGTTTCATCGAAGGGGAGGTGGGAGAGAGTTTTGGCGAGGGCCTTGCTCGGGGGTAGGGGTTTCTTGTGGGTGTCGGGTTGAACTGATGGTTGGGGTTGGGTTCTGGCGGAGAGACCGGAGAGTTCGAGGACTGTTGTCGCGCTGCGGCGGGCGACTTCGGGTTTTTCGGAGTTGAGGAGTTTGATCAGCGTCTCGAAGGCTTGGGGGAGATGAGCGAGCGCCAGGAAGCGGATGTTGAAGAGGGCGAGAAGTGTGCGCTGTTCGAGTTCTTGCTCGAGTTCGGGAGACGTAAGAACTTTGCTTAAGACTTCGCGGGAGATGGATTCGAAGGTGAGGTGGGCTTTGGATAAGAGTTCCGCGAGAGATTGGGCGTTGAGTTGTTGGGGGAATTTGTAGTTGGGGATGGCGGACATGATTTGGATCCTTCCCGTGTAAGTGTTCACAAGCCGACGCGGCGGTTGAAACCGCCGGCTAAACAAGACGGCTGTATACACACAGGCAGAAGGGCGCGTTTTGTGCGCGCGGCAGTTGTTCAGATGTTCAGTTATTTGGTTGTTTAGTAAGGGGTTATGAAAAAACAAAAATTCTGAAAAGAGGGCAAACGAAAACATATCTGTGCGCACAGATAAGTGCAAAGCCCTGCGGCTTTGGCACTTAACGCTTGCGCCAACGCGCGCCGCCCGGGAAGACCCAGTTTTTTGCGGTTTTTTGTGAGTCTCAGAGGACTTTTTGCTGTTAGGGTATTGGTTTGCGACAACACTTCATTCTTAACCGCGAAGGCGCTAAGACGCGAAGACGCGAATATGAAATCTCAGATTTGAGATCTGGGAGAGACGCGCTGGCACTCGCTTACGCTCGTGGTCTGAATGGGCGTTGTCGGTTTCGGTCGTGGTCTTTATTTGCGGAGGTCGTAGGCGTGGAGGCCGTCCATGGCGCGGAGGATGAGGCGGCCGTCGACGATGACGTTGGCGATGGGCATTTCGCCGTAGGCGGTGGTGTCGTTGTGGGGTGGGTCCCAGTTGGCGCCCAAGGGGGTGAAGGTGTCGGCGTCGATGAGCTGGATTTTCTGGTCGCCGTGCTGACATTCGGGCTGCCAGAAGATGCGGTTGCCGACGGAGACGAAGATGGGGTTGGAGTGGGCGGTCATCTCGGGGATGTTTTTGAAGGTTTTGCCCGTGTGCAGGTCGATGGCGAAGGCGCCGCCTTTTTGGAAGGCGGTGAAGACTTTGTTGGAGGCGATGGTGAAGCCGATGTGGCCGTCTTCCATGGGGAGGGCGGCGTCGTGGCGCCAGGCGGGCTCGATCTTTTTGCCGCCGTCGGTGACTTTGAAGGCGAAGACGGTGCCGACGCCGTCTTTGACGTCGGGGAGACGGTTGGTTTCGAAGCTGATGATGTAGGGGCCATCGGTGAGGAGGTTGGCGTAGAGGCCGCGGCCGAGTTCTTTGCGGCCTTTGTTGTCGAAGCCGCCGGGGTAATCGGCGGAGGCGAGGGCGGCACCGTTGGCGGGGTCGAGGATGGTGAGTTTTTCGCCGGTGAGGAGGATGCGTTCGTTGTTGTCGATGACCATGCGGCGAGCACCGGTGCCGCCGGGGGCGGTCCAGCGTTCCTTGCCGGTGGCGAGGTCGAGGCCGAAGGTTTTCTGGCCGGTGACCCAGACGACGGTGTCACCGGAGATGACGGGGCCGATGGAGCCCTGGTTGGAGACGACGGGGCCGTTGCCGCCGCGGGTCCATTTGAGTTCGCCGGTTTTGGCGTTGAAGGCGTGGAGGCCCCAGGAGTAATCGGAGACGACGAGTGTGCCGTTGGCGATGGAGGGGGTGTGGTTGAGGCCGCGCCATTTGTGTGTTTGGTAGTTGCCTTGCTTGCGGGGCCAGGTGGATTGCCAGAGGGTTTTTCCGGTGGCGCCATCGATGGCGTTGACGACGACGTCAGCGCGTTTGGAGTAGTAGCGGGTCATTTCATCTTTGGCGGGGGCGTGGTCGGCGAACTTGGCAATGACTTCTTTGGCGGCGTCGTCGAGTTCGCCATCGCCGGAGGGGATGTAGTGGTATTGGTAGATGATGCCGTCGGCGGCGATGGGTGAGGAACTGCCGCCGCAGAGGCGCCCGAGGCCGGCGACACCGCGGTAGCGCGAGTCAGCGCCGTTGCCCCAACCGGTGAACATTTTGACTTCGGAGCGCCAGAGCGGTTTGGCTTGGGCGAGGACGTCGATCATGGGTTTGAGGGGATCCGCGCCGCGGTGGGCGGAGACGGTGCCGTAGAAAGAGGGCCAGTCCTGGCCTTTGGCGATGCTGTCGGTTTTGGCGAGTTCGGTTTCGGACTTGATGGTGCCAGTGAGGGGGCCGGTGGCGGCGGGTTTGTCGGCGTCGAGGAGCGTCCAAGTGCCGGTGAGTTGGTCGGCGTTGTGGGTGAGTTCGAGTTTGAGGGTGCGGATGGCGACGATGCCGCCGCGGCCGGTGATGCGGAGGAGGATGGAGGCGTTGGTGCTGGTGCCGGCGAGGTTGTCGACGAGGACATCGTTGAGGGTGTTGCGGTCGACGGCTTCGAGGGAGGGGAGTCGATTGCCGAGGACCCAGGCTTGGGTGGGTTTGCCATCGCGCAGGGCGAGGAAGAGGCGCAGGTTGGGAACGGCGTTCTTGACCTTGGAGGCGGCGTTGTCGAGGGTGAGCCAGGCGATTTGGTAAGTGCCGGTGGGGACGGTGAGGGTGGGCTTCTCGGGGATGTCGGCGGGGATTTCGGGTTTTTTGGCTTGGGCGAAGGCGGAGGAGCTGATGGCGAGCGAAAGAACTGCGGCAAGCGTGATTCTGGTCATGGCAAATTTCCTGCGAGAAAGGTCATCGCAGGAGTAACGCGCGCGATGGCGGCGGTATTTCGGGCGCGAAACGTTTTGACGCAAACGATGGTGGGTGCGCCAATTCAGAATTCAGAGTTCAGAATTCGCAGGGAGTAGCGAATGGTTAGTGGTCAGAGTTTACTTTGCAGGGCGGGGCAGGTGGTGTCGTTGGTGTGTTGTTGCCAGGTGGCGAGGCGTTGGCGGAGTTCGGGGGCTTTGGGATGGTTCGGGTTTTCGTGGAGGAGGTTGCCGAGTTCGAGGGGGTCGGTGGGGAGGTAGCGGAGTTCGTGCTTGCCGTGGGAGGAGAGGGTGAGTTTGTAGCCGTCTTGGGTGAGGAGGGTGCGAACCGCTTCGGATTTTTTGCCCGTGTGGTCGGGGTGAGGGTTCCACGTGCTGACGACGTCTCGCGTGGCTTGGCCGGTGGAGAGTTCGGGGCGGAGTGATTGGCCTTGGAGGAAGGGCGGGATGTCTTGGCCGAGGAAGTCGAGGAGGGTGGGGACGATGTCGAGCTGCGAGACGCGGCCGCGGATCATGCGGTGGGCGCGTTGGCCGGGGAGGGAGATCATCATGGGGACGCGGATGGAGGGTTCGTACATGATGCCTTTGCCGTAGCAGCGGTGTTCGCCGAGCATTTCGCCGTGGTCGGTGGTGAAGAAGATGATGGTGTTGTCGGTGAGGTTGAGGGCGTCGAGGGTGGCGAGGATGCGGCCGACGTGGGTGTCAACGAGGGAGCACATGCCCCAGTAGCGGGCGATGTAGGCGCGGACGTCGTCTGGGGTGGAGACGGGATCACCGTCGAAGGGATGGGTGAGGTGGTGGCGTGCGAACTCGCCGGCGCCGAGGGGGACGGAGTCGTCGGGCAGGTGGTGGAAGTTGAGCGGGAGCTGCATGTCGACCCCGTTGTATTGGTTGTCGCGCGGGGAGTGGTTGGGGTGGTGGGGTTCGAAGAAGTTGACGTAGAGGCAGAAGCGCTCGCGCTGGTGGCGCTTGAGGAAATCGATGGCGACGTCGGCGAGGAAGGCGGGCTTGCAGTGCTCTTCGGGGAGGGCGGTGATTTGTTCGCGCGAGAAGCGGTTGACGTCGTAGGGGGCGCGGTTGGGGTAATCGAAGGCGAGCTTGGGGTGCGAGCAGGTGGTGAGACCGGCCATGGGGTAGGTGGCGTCGGGTGGGAGATTAGGGTTGCGGGTCCAGGGGAGGATGCCGCGCTGGACGAGCCAATGGTGGTAGGCGGAGCGATCGTTGAGGCGGTCGCGGCCTTCGGGGTAGAAGGGGTAGTAGGTGTCGTCGATGCCGGCCCATTCCTGGAAGCCGTGCTGGGGGTAGATTTCGGAGCCGAGGTGCCATTTGCCGAAGTGGGCGGTGGCGAAGGGGGCGCGGAGGAGTTCGGGGAGGCAGGGGGTTTCGGGTTTGAGGTCAATGTTGTTGTTGACGACGCCGTTGGTGTGGGGCATCTGGCCGGTGAGGATGGTGGAGCGCGAAGGGGTGCAGACGGGTTGGACGCAGTAGGCGTGTTCGAAGACGGAGGAGCGATCGGCGAGGCGGTTGAGGTTGGGCATGTGGACGAAGTGGTTGCCGTAGCAGGCGAGGGAGTTGTAGCGTTGCTGGTCGGTGTAGATGAAGAGGAGATTGGGTTGGTTGGTGGGCACGGCAAGGACCTCCGGCGGCGAGTGTAGGGCGCGGCGGCGGGCGTGTCACCATGTGTGCGTGCAGAAAGACGTTGATATATGGATTGCGACTTAGAGGACGCACGCGCCGCCGGCGGCGAGGCGAGTGCGGAGTTCGGTGGTGTCGATTTCATGAACACCGAGGCTGCGATCGACGGCGAGGGAGGCGGCGACGCCGGCGGCTTCGCCGAGTTGGTTGCAGTTGACCATGACGCGCACGGCACCGTAGGCGCCTTCGTCGGCATCAAGGCAGCGGCCGGCGGCGAGGAGGTTGACGGCGCCGCGCGGAAGAATGCTGCGGTAGGGGATTTGGTAGAAGGTGGCGGCGGGGGCGTTGTCAGTTTTCCAGCGGCGCTCTTCGCGGCGGCCGTCGGCGAGCACTTCGGTTTCGCGGCCGTCGAGGTAACGGAAGATGAGGCCCTCGCCTTTGTCGCTGTGGACGTCGACGCGGTAGGAGCCGTTGGCGATGGCGTCGTCGAAGCGTTGGCCGTGAAGAACTTCGTGCTGGGTGAGCTGGTGGTGGCAGTGGGCCTGGCGGCTGTGGCGGATGCCGATGCGTGCGGGGAGTGCGAGGAGGCGGGCGTTGGCGGCTTCGGGGATGGCACGGCGGATGATGTCGAGGATAGCGCGGACCTGGCGGCGGCCTTCGATTTCAGCGGCGGTGAGTTGGTCGGCGTCGGCGCAGTTAGCGCCGTGGACACGTGTGCCGGCGACCATGTAAACGGATTGGGAGCCGGGGACAGCCGCGCCCCAGAGGAAGCCGGGACGGAGGGCGTCGGGGTGTGCGGGGTTGAAGGTTTCTTTGCGGATGCGGGCCTGGACTTCTTTTTCGGAGCCGGCGGGCACGCCATCAAAGAAGAAACAGGTGGTGGGTGGCTGGATGCGGGGCGGGGTGTAGCAGGGGAAGCCGGCGCGGTGGAGTAGGTCGGCATCGCCGGAGGCGTCGATGAAGACTTTGGCGGCGATGGCGCGGCGGCCGGTTTTGTCTTCAATGATAATGTGGGTGATGCGGGGGCCGTCGAGGATGGGGGCGACGAAGCGGGTGTGGAGGTGGGGGCGGACCTTGGCTTCGACGACGAGGCGGTCGAGTTCGAGGACGAGTTCGGCGGGGTTGAAGACGAAGCCGATGTCAGCGCTGCGGGTGCGTTCTTCGACGGCGTTGCGAGATTTGAGGCGATCCATCACTTCGATGGAGAGGCCGGCGATGATCTGCTGATCGAAGGTGCTGTTCATGTGGCTGTGCCAGACGCAGACCATGGAGGCGGTGCCGGTGCCGCCGAAGTAGGCGAGTGCTTCGACGATGGCGACGCGCAGGCCGCGGCGGGCGGCGGCGACGGCGGCGAAGACGCCGGTGCAACTGCCGCCGATGACGCAGAGGTCGACTTCTTCGATGATGGGGGTGTGGCGTGGGGGTTCGAGGAGGGTGGGCATGGGAGGGCCCTCGTGAAGGTCGGAAGGACTGCGGCGTATCACTTCTTTTCGTTATTTGCCGGCGGCAGTACGCGGTCGGCGAGGCTGTGGAGGTTGTGGAGTTTGAGCCAGGCGCGGGCGATGTCGCGGTCGGGGACCCACATGTAGTTGGAGCGTTCATCTGCGGGGACGTTGGCGGCGGGCACGACGAGTTTGTCGAGGTCGATTTTGCCTTGGACGGTGTCAAACACGGGCGTTGTTTCATCGGGCCAGGGGATGGCTTTGTAGTCGCCGTTGTCGGCGCGGCGCAGGGCCATCCATTTGCTGCCGAGGAGTTCTTCGGGGGCGCGGGGATGGATGAGGTAGCCGTCGTCGCGTTTGAGGTTGAGGAGTTTTGTCGGGGCGTCGGTGGGGTAGGTGTCTTTGGGGACGCGGAGCGTGACGGCTTTGTCGATGAAGAGCGCGAGATAGTCCCAGACGTCGGTGCAGCGGATCATCTTGTGGTTTTTATCCATCGGCTTGCCGTGGTTGCCGTAGAGGTAGTAATCGGTGTAGTAGCCGTGGTCGACGCCGTAGATGACCATTTGGTGGGCGAGCCAGTCGGTGTGGCGGTGGTAGTTGAGGAGCATGGGGCGGACGTGGCGGTACCAGGTGCCGTCCCATTCGGCCAAGCCTTGCACGTTGACGTGGAGAACGCTGCCGGCGTCTTTGACTTTGGACCATTCGGGCATGGGCCAGGTCGGTGCTTCGCCGTGGTAGGCAACGGAGGCGATCACGCGGTCGGGGAAAGCCCAGGCGGGGCGAAACGCGAAGCGGCCGCGTGAGGACTTGCCCAGGGTGATCCAGGGTGCGTGTTTGAATTCGGCAATTCCGGTTTTCTGCGAGAGCTGGTCGAAGATGGCGGCGAACCCGTCCTTGGCGGCGGCGGGAGGGTCGGCCCACTCGATGAGTTTGCCGTCGATCTTGGCGAAGTAGACGATGGCGAGTTCATGCTTGGTTGCGACTTGGCGGATGGTGGTGTGTTCGCCGATTCGCACGAGGTCGGTGTTGTTGGCGATGAGGATAGCGCCGCGGATTTTTTTGACGTTATCCGGCACCCAGGCGACTACTTCGGGTCCGGGTCCGGAGTCTTTTGGCGGTTTGCCGTCGTTGGGGGTCCAGATTTTCAGGACTTCGGGGGGGAGTTTGACTTGCACGGGCCACTTTGCGAAGTCATCGGCAGGGGGTTTGGCTTGGCCGAGGGCGACGCTTGTGCCGCAGAGCAATGCGAGTAATACGGTCAGCAGTATTTTCATGTCATTTTTTCCCCGTGTGAGCGAGAGGAATGCGTGGGCCCGAGGCGACGCCAGGGGGCAGTGATACTGGGGAATGTGCGAACTTTCAAACGGCGGGAGGGAATAAGGAGGGGGATGCGCTGGGCGGGAATCGAACCCACAACCTTTGGCTTCGGAGGCCAACGCTCTATCCAATTGAGCTACCAGCGCGGGTCGAAAGCACGAGGCTTTCGAGGTAGAAGGGCAAAATACACGGATTGGGGTGCGAAAGCAAAATGGGCGCGTAAGATTGGGGGCTGAATTGCCACGGGAAAAGAATTGCCACCAAAGACACGAAAGACACGAAATATTTTAAGAGGTGTTGAATGGGGATCTCGTTGCGTGCGGCGAAGTTGGAGGATGCGGGGGTGATTAATGACATCTACAACCATTTTGTGAATACGTGTACTTGCACGTGGCAGGAGTCGCCTTCGACGATTGCGGAGCGCGAGGCGTGGATGCAACAACATGATGAACGGTACCCGGTGGTGGTGGCGGTGGATGATGAGAATGGCGCGGTGGTGGGGTGGGGATCGCTGTCGTCGATGAGTACGCGGAGCGGATGGCGATACACGGTGGAAGATTCGATCTACATTCACCCGGCATATCAAGGACGCGGCATCGGACGGAAGATGATCGCGGAGCTGATCGCGCGGGCGAAAAAACTGGGGTATCGGTCGGTGGTGGGGATTATCTCGGGGGATCAGCCGGGATCACTGGGATTGCATAGGGCGGCGGGGTTTGAAGAGGTGGGGAGATTGCGGCGGGCGGGAGAGAAGTTGGGGCGGGTGCTGGATGCGGTGTATATGCAGTTAGAAGTTAGGAGTTAGAAGTTAGGAGTTGGGAGAGAGCCACTACTTCTTCTTTGCGTGCTTTTTTAGTAGGGCGAGGATTTCGCTCATGTCGGGTGGGGGTGGGGCTTCGAGGTGCATGCGGGTGAATTTGGTGGGGTGGACGAATTGCAGGCGGTAGGCGTGGAGGGCTTGGCGTTCGATGAGGGGTTTGGGTTCTTCGGGGGCGGTTTTGGTTTTGCGTTTTGAGTTTTGCGTTTTGCCGGTGATGTCTTCGAGGGTGATGGCTTTGCCGCCGTAGGCGGTGTCGCCGACGATGGGGTGGCCGAGGTGGGCGCAGTGGACGCGGAGCTGGTGGGTGCGGCCGGTTTTGGGGGCGAGTTCGAGGAGGGAGTAAGTGCCGCCGGGGGTGTGGAAGACTTGGACGACGGTGTAGACAGTTTGGGCGGGTTTGCCGACGTCGGGGCGGACGGCGTATTTTTCTTTGATTTTGGGGTGGACGGCGAGGGGTGCGTCGATGAGGTCGGACTGGAAGGGGAGTTCGCCGTGGACGATGGCGAGGTAGGTTTTTTTGATGGTGCGGCGTTCGAACTGGCCGGCGATGCGCCAGTGGGCTTCGTCGCGTTTGGCGATGAGGATGAGGCCGGTGGTGTCGCGGTCGAGGCGGTGGATGATGCCGGGGCGCCAGGGGTTTGAGCCTGTGGAGAGTTCGGAGTTGGTTTCTTTGGCGTGCCAGAGGAGGGCGTTGATGAGGGTGCCGGACCAGTTGCCGCGGGCGGGGTGGACGATGAGGTTGGCTTGTTTGTTGAGGGCGATGAAGTCGTCGTCTTCGTAGAGGATGTTGAGGGGGATGTTTTCGGGTTGGGCTTCGAGGGGGGCGAGTTTGGGGAGGGTGACATCGACGATGTCGCCGGCGTTGAGGACGGTGGATTTTTTAGCGGGGCGGCCATTGACGATGACGCCGCCGACGTCGATGAGTTTGTGGATCATGTTGCGGGAGTAATCGGGGAGGCGATCGCGGAGGTAGAGGTCGGTGCGCTTTTCGAGGTCGTGTTTGATTTCGAAGCGGAGCTGGTGGAGTTCTTCTTCGGGGGCTTCGGCGGTTTCGGGGGCATCATCGGCTGGCGGCGGTGGGACGATGGCGTTGGGCGCGTACTTGGGGAGGGAATCGTCCTGGTTGAGGTAGCGGGCGGCCTGGTTGCGGATGGCGGTACGTCGTTTGGCGCGGTCTGCGGGTTTCATGCGTGCAGTATAAGGAGGGTTGCGAACGGAAGCGATGGTGTTAGAGTGCGGCGATGGGGCCAATGCGAATCATATTAGAGGAGCCGCGGACGGTAGGCGCGACGATTACGCTGGCGGGCGTGCTGGAGGGGGCGGGTGCGCCGCAGCGATTGTGGTGGGAGGTGCCGCGGGAGTGGGGGCATGCGTTGGATCTGTCGGCGGACCCGTTTGTGACGGCGTTCATGATGCCGATGATGCAGGTGGGCGGGGCGGTGCGGATTGAGGGGCGGGTGTCGCCGTCGCTGTTGATGAACCTGGAGCGGTTTGCGGCGATCTGGCGGAGTTGGGCGCCGGAGCGGTACAAACCCGTGACGTTTGAGACGGGGGAAGAGGTGGAAGCGCCAGCGCCGGCGAGCGAGGCGTTTATAGTGCCGTTTTCGTGCGGGGTGGACTCGTGCTACACATTGTGGCGGCACGTGCAGCAGCGCGCGGGCCGGCGCACGCGGGGGATTGGCGCGGCGATGCTGATGCATGGTTTTGATATATGGCTGGACCAGCCGCACAGCGATGCGATCTTTGCGGGGTTGGAGCGCAGCGCGCGGGCGATGCTGGACAGCGTGAATGTGCCGCTGATTGTGGTGAAGTCTAACTTCCATGAGTTGTCTACTTACTGGGCCTATAGCTTTGGCACGCAGCTGATCGGCGGGCTCCGCCTGTTTGGGCGCCACTTCGGTGGCACGCTGATTCCCAACAGTTACACGTATGACCGCATGGCGTTTGTCTGGGGCAGCCATCCTCTTTCCGACCAGGAACTTTCGAGCCGTCGATTTGCCGTCGAGGACGACGGCGGCGAGGTAACCCGCTTCGACAAGCTCGCAGCGATTGCCGATTGGCCTGCCGCGATGGCGAACCTGCGTGTCTGCTTTGGGGCGGGTGCAAACACGCATGAAAACTGCAGTGTGTGCGAGAAGTGTTACCGTACTATTCTTGCGTGCCGTATCGCGGGTCTGCCGTTGCCGTCGGCGTTCAAGCAAGATGTTCGTGACCGTGACTTGCGTCGGTTCAAAGTTCGCTCGGAACATACGCTGGTGTTGTGGGGGGACCTTTATGACAGCGTGGTTGCGCGCGGGCTGCAACATGAGCGCTGGGCCAAGGCGTTGCGCCGTGTCTATCGGCGCAGTCGCCGTCGTGTGTGGCTGCAGAAGTTGACCCGGCCGTTTGTACCGGTGCGAAATGCGATGCGGGTGTTGTTCCGCGGGTCGGCGAAGTCGAAGAGGGAACTAGGCTCTGTCTGAAAACTCGAACGGGCCATCTTTCGTGCCAGACAGGCCATCTGCGTCGTCCTCGGACCTCAGAATATTGCACCGAAAATGCTTCGGTCCGGCGTCCTCGCATCTGGCCTGCCTGGCCCAAAACCTGGCCGCGCCGAGTTTCCAGACAGAGCCTAGCGGCTCAGCGGGCGGGTGAGAGCAAGGCGTCGTAGACGCGGACGGTTTTCTGGACCATGGCGGTGATGCTGAGCTGTGCTTGGACGTGGGTTTGAGCGCAGGCGGCGAGTGCTGCGCGGCGGGCGGGATCGGCGAGCAGTTGGAGCAGGCAATCGGCGGCGGCGTGCATGTCGGTGGTGTGGAGACAGAGGGCGGTTTCGTTGTGGCGGGTGTGATCGGAGAACTGGCCGGCGTGGCTGATGGAGAGGACGGGCGTGCCGACGGCCTGGGCTTCGAACATGACGGAGCCGCCGGAGAGGGTGACGAGGACGTCGAGGCCGGCGAGGACGTTGGGCATGTCGTCGCGGCGGCCGGTGAAGATGAGATTTTGACGGGCGTGGGCGTCGGGGATGGCGTGGAGGACGCTGCGGTGGTAGTCGGCGTCGGCGGTTTCGCCGATGACGAAGAACTTGGCGCGGGCGTTCTGCTGGATTGTGAGCTGGGCGAGTTGGGCGAATTCGCGGATCTTTTTGAAGGGCTCAACGCGGCCCACGATGCCGACGGCGAGGGTGTCGTGGAGGTTGTACTCGCGGCGGAAGCTGCTATCGGCGCGTGCGGCGGGGGTGAAGCGATCGAAGTCGACGGCGTCGTCGATGACGTGGAGGCGGTTGGCAGCCAGGCCGGCGCGTTGCATGGCGGTGGCGTAGCGTGAGGCGATGGCGATGACGGCGTCGGTACGGGTGACGGCGTGCTTGGTTAAGTCGCGGGGTGTGACCGGCCCGCGGACGTGGGCGATGGTGGGACAGCGGAGGCGGCGGGCGAGGGCGAGGGCGTAGCGGACTTTGTAGATGTCGCAGGCGTGGATGAGGGCGGGGTTAATGCTGGCTGCGCATTGGCGGAGGCGGGGGAGGTCAAAGGGGCGGCAGAGGAAGCCCCGGAGGGTGCGCCAGCCGCGCATGGGGAGGACGGTGTTGGGGATGTTGGCGGCGTGGAGGTGGTCGCGCATGGGGCCGTCGGCGTTGAGGAGGAGGTGGGGGGTGTAGCCTAGTCGGGGTAGCTGGAGGGCGAGGTAGAGGGTTTGGCGTTGGGCGCCGTCGAGTGACCCGCCACGGGCGAGGAGCAGGATCTTTCGCGGCGAGTGATCGGGCATGGATTGCATCATAAGACGGTCGCATGATACGACAGATTTGCATCGATGCGTAGAGCCATCTTCACTTGAACTCAGCGCAGAGTGCCACGAACTCAACCCAGTCTGCCCAAACGCGCACGCAGCTGCGGATTTTTGTCGGAGGCGAGGGGATGCTTAATCTTTCTTGGCGGGAGCGGGTTTCTCGGTGATGCGGGTGAAGCGGAGGTCTTCGATGTAGAGTTCGCGGAGATCGCCTTTGTCGTCGAGCCAGATTTCTATCTTGTCGCGGTCGGGCACATTGTCGACGTTGCTGGGGACGATGGTGATGTAGTGCCATTGGACTTTTTTGCCGTCGACGAAGGTGGGCTTGAGTCCGTGGGCGGTGATGGTGAGTTCGCGGTCGCGCGGGCGGAGGCGGAAGTCGTGGAGGAGTGCGGGGACGGTCCAGGATTGTTCTTTGTCGCGTGGGAGGAGGGGGGCGATGCGGAAGAGGCCGAACCAGGTGGGGGTGTTGTCGGAGAGATTGAAGGTACGGTCGCGGACCTTGGCGCCGCCTTCGGCGGTGACGGTGGCGGTGCCTTCTTTGACGGCGACTTTGAAGGTCTGCTCCATGGTGTTGAGTTTGTTTTTGCAGGTCATGGCGGTGGGGCTGAGCGCCGGGGTGCGGGTGGTGGTGGTAGTGAGGGTGTAGACGAGGTCGCCGCCGCCGCGGGTTTCGGTGTAGGTGTCTTCGAAGGTGACGGCGTCTTTCTGGAGTTTGGTGGTGAGTGCGAGCGAGCCGACGGGGATTTCACCATCACCGCGCAGGCGATGGATGGAGAATTTTTGCGGGGGGATTTTTTCGAGGGGGGCGAGATCGAGTTTGGCGTCTTTGAGGGCAGGGGCGGCGGGTGGGGCGGGCTTTTCTTCGGGGACGTCGACCTCGGTGAGGGCGAAGCTGCTGGCGGTGAGCAGGAGGGTGAGGAGGAGTGGGGTTGTGTTTCTCATGACAATTAGCGTACGCCGGGGGGCGGGTGGGGTAAAGCGCTGCGGCGGTTGGCCTCTCTATTGACAGTTATGCCCCGAAGTTTAGACTACACAAAATAGCGTGGTTGGGTTGTGCCGATGGCACGCGTGGCTTGGTGGCTAAAAGCATGTCTGAAACAGGCCTGATCCCGCTCGCGGCTGCGATGTCGCGGCCCATTTCAAAGAAGCACATACGGCGGACGCTCGCCGCGACCGCAATGTGATGGTGGTTCTTACCGGCGAATACGGAGGCGACCCTTGAGTACGCTGACAAAAGTCTTTGTGGTGTTGCAGTTGGTCGTATCGCTTGTGGTGGCCGCGCTGGTAGTGGTGGCCGTGGGCAAACTGCCGAACTACAAAGAACAAGTACAGTCGGCCAACCTTGGTTGGGCAGCGGCGGAAGCCCAGGTGAACAACCTGCGGGCGCAGCTGAACGCGGCGACGACGGGCAACACGGAAGCGATCAAGGATCTGCAGGGCAAGATGTCGACGTTGACGGCTTCGAACCAGGCGAAGGACGCGACGATCGCGCAGTTGAAGATTGAGAAAGACGCTGCGGAAGCGCGGGCCACGCAGTCGGGCAACACCGTGCAGGTGCTGACGGCTTCGGTGAACTCGCTGAAGGATCAGTTGGCGGCGAAGGACGGCGAGCTGAACAAGGTTCGTCCGGAGATCACGGCGTTGATTCAGCGGAATGCTGAGCTGGAACGTGCGAACAACGAACTGCGTACGCAGAACGACTTTGCGAGCCGGGCGATCAAGAAGCTGCAGGAAGAGCTTGTGGCGGCGAATGAGAAGGCCAGCACGGCGGCTCCGGCGAAGGCCGAGACGACGGGCGCGGTTGCGGCTCTCGCGGCGGGCAACCAGTCGAACGTGCAGATCAACGGCAAGATCACGGGCGTGCAGAACGTGGCCGGCAAGACCTACATCAGCCTGCCGCTGGGCACGCGTGATGGGATCAAGACCGGGACGCAGTTTGCGATTTACCGTGGCACGGGCTACATCGGCGATGCAACGGTGACCCGCGTGGCGCCGGACCAGAGCGTGGCGGTCGTGGGCATCGTGAAGGAAGGCCAGACCGTGCAGAACGGTGACATGGTGATCAGCGGGGTTGGACAGTAAGCTGACTCACGTAAATTCAAGGTAATGACCGATAACATGGGTACTCGCAGCACCAGAAGGGCGAGTACCCGTTCAGGCGAGGCCTGAATACGGGAGGTTCTCATGAGCCGTTTGAATGCACCTGGCACCTTGGTCGTAAAGCCGCAGAACAACGTCTACACGGCGTTGGCTTTGATCAGCTTTCTGGCCACGGCGGGCGCGGCAGTCTATCTCTTCATCCGTCTGCGCGAGCTGGGCTTGCTCTGAGGGTTGGCGGGTGTTTTGCCCTTCTTGATGTCATCGGCGCCGGGCCGTGCGAGTAGAAAGGTTTCAGACGCTCGCATGTCCGCACAAGCGCCTAGTTTTTTCGCCCTTCTTTTGAAACAGGCCGAAGCCCCGCGCGGGGCACTCGGTGAACTGACTGAACAGGAAAAGATAACCGGCTCGCGGTTGGCCGTGGTCCGTCGCTTGACGCGTGGCACGCCCAATTTGTGCCGGCGCGGCAAGAGCCTCTATAATTTGCGGAGTTCGTGATAACGCGCCCGCAAGCACTCGCCCAGGGTCAAGTGGAGAGTTTCAGTGTTTTTTGATCGCTTTTTAGGCTGGTTCTCGCTGGACATGGGCATTGACCTGGGCACGTGCAACACCCTCGTCTGCGTCCGTGGCGAGGGGATCGTCCTTAATGAACCGTCGGTCGTGGCCGTTAAGAAGGGCACGAACCGTGTATTGATGAATGGCAACGCCGTGGGGTTGGTGGCCAAAGAGATGCTCGGCAAGACGCCGGGGTCGATCACGGCGATTCGGCCGTTGAAGGACGGCGTGATCAGCGATTTTGAAATCACCGAGGCGATGCTGAGTTATTTCATCCGGCGCGTGCATGGGCGCGGGAAGATGGTTCGTCCGCGGGTGGTGATTGCGATTCCGTCGGGCATCACGGCGGTGGAAAAAGAAGCGGTGCTGCAGAGCGCGAAGCGCGCGGGGGCGCGGCGAGTTTATCTGGTGGAAGAGCCGATGGCGGCGGGGATTGGCGCCGGGCTGCCGATCACGGAGCCGACGGCGAGCATGATCGTGGACATTGGCGGCGGCACGAGCGAAGTGGCGATCATGAGCCTGGCGGACATTGCGGTGAGCGAATCGCTGCGTGTGGCGGGCGATGATTTTGATGAAGCGATCGTCAATCACATGAAGAAGACGTACAACCTGATGATCGGCGAGCAGTACGCGGAAAAGATCAAGATTGAGATTGGGAGTGCGGGGCCGTTCGGCGAAGAGAAGACAATGGAAGTGCGCGGCCGCGACATGATCAGCGGTTTGCCGCGGAAGTGCATTGTGACGAGCGAAGAGATTCGCGAGGCATTGCAGGAGCCGGTGGGGCAGATTATTGATGCGGTGACGCGTACGCTGGAACGGGCGGAGCCGGAACTGGCGGCGGATTTGGTTGAGACGGGCGTGATGCTGGCGGGTGGCGGGGCGTTGCTGCGGAGCCTGGACAAGATGATTCACCAGGCGACGGGGTTGCCGGTGCGGATCGCGGATGACCCGCTGACGTGCGTGGCCCGCGGGACCAGCGTGTTTCTGGAGAATTTGGAGCTCTGGAAGGACACGATGGAATCGGATATGTCGGATCTTTAAACTCAAAACTCAAAACGCAAAACTCAAAACGACGAACCCGAAACGCAAAATCCAAAAGGTGCGGCGAAGATTACGCTTCGTGGAGCACACAGCATACGCGGCGGGTTGGCAATACAACAGGAGGCTGGCATGGCGGCGAAGTACCAGCGTGACTGGATTGAGCGCGTACATTGGTTGGCCGTTCGTGTTGTGAATATTGTCCGCAAGTTGCCGCGTGATCCGGCGGGGTTTCAGATGGCGGCACAGTTGGCACGATCGGGGCCATCAGTGGCGCTGAACCTTGAGGAAGCGAAGGCATCGCTGACTCAGCCAGAAACGTTGCGAATGACGGCCATTGCCAGGAAAGAGTCGACAGAGACGCGTCGGGCACTGATGATTGTGCGTGATTCGGAGCTGTTGCCTGTAGAAGAGCGACAGGAATTGGCGGCGTTGATCGCCGAATACACCGAAGTTGTGGCAATGTTGACGGCAGGCACAAAGCGGTTGCAGGCGGCGATTAAGTTGAAGCAACAGAAGAAGGCGGCGTAAGGAGAGGTTTTGAGTTTTGAGTTTTGCGGTTTGAGTTTTCACGCATGAAGAGCAAATTTTTTACGCCGAGGCGGGTGTTTTGGCTGCTGATGGTTGGGTCGGCGGGGTGGTTGTTTTTTGCGGGGCGGGGTGGGGGGACGGTGAGTGGTACGCCGACGGTGACGGGGCAGGTGGAGAGCGGGGTGCGGAATACGGCGCAACTGGCACTGGTGCTGCCGAATTTTTTGTTTGGCATGGCGCAGGACACGGCGAATCGCACGGCGATGAACCTGGTGACGGGGTCGAATGGCAAGGTGGATGTGGAGGCGCTGCGGGCGCAGATTCGGGCGCTGGAGAATAACAATGTGCATCTGACCGAGCGCGTGGCGGCGGCAGAGGCGATGCTGAGCCAGATGTATCACACGCAGGTGAAGATTGGTTTGGCGCCGAAAGATGTGATGCCGGCGACGATCACGGGGCGGAACGGGGATGCGGCGCGCGACTTTATCCAGATCGACAAGGGGAGCATGGATGGCGTGGGGGACCGGGCGATCGTGATGTCGAACTTGAGCCCGATCGGACGGGTAGTGGGGCGGCCGGGATCGAAGACGTCGCTGGTACAGTTGACGACGGATGTGGGATTTAAGGTACAGGCGCGGATATTGAGGCCGGTGAGCGGGGGCTATGACACGCGGGTGACGCTGTGCCTGGTGAGTGGCATTGGCAATGGGCGGATGCGGATTGAATCGGTGAATGCGCAGCTGGTGACGGTGCCGCCGGAGCGGGGGGATTTGGTGGTGCTGGCGGACCCGGAATGGCCGCAGTTTCTGCATGCGACGGTGCTGGGGGAAGTGGAAGAAGTGAGCAAGAACGAGAAGCAGAGCCTGCGGTACGAGTTGAAGGTGCGGCCGCGGGAGAACGTGGCGGCATTGAGCAGCGTGGTGGTGGTGCTGCGGAAGCAGTAGGCGGGAGTGGGGGGCGGGGGGCGGAATTCTGTTGTGAACTCGGCACTTTTGTGGTCTGATACGCGTTAAGTCGAACGGACTGTGGGTTTTTTGTGGACACGACGTGTCAAGGATGACGCGCATGGGATTGCCAGTAAAACGAGAAGAAGAGCAGATCGTGCCGGGCGGGAGCTTGGCGCGTCGGGCGGGCATTGCGCCGTCGCCGCCGGTGTTGATGAATGCGAGCGATGCGGCGAAGAATTTGAAATTGACGGAAGAGCCGGCGGTGCAGGGGCCGCGGAAGCAGCGCGAGGTGCTGAAGGGGCTGCGCGATTTGCAGCAACTGCAGAAGCAGACGATCGCGGTGCTGGAGTCGGTGCGGGACAACCTGTCGGATATTCAGAATGTGTTGCGGAGCCCGGAGGCGACGCGTGGGGTGGAGAAGCAGCGGAACGCGGCGGCGCTACTGGCGAAGGGATTTTCGCGCGATGCGGTGCTGCAGGCACGCGGGGCAGTGGACCTGTTGCCGGCGAATCCGGAGCCGCACCTGCTGCTGAGCCTGGCGCTGGCGGCGGATCAACAAGATGATGAGGCGTTGACGACTGCGCGGCGCGGGCTGGCGCTATTTGATGCGCGGCAGCATGGCATGGGCATTGAGGCGGCGCTGCTGCATGCGATTGCATCGCTGGGGCAGAGCGCCGAGGCGGCCGACCGGTGGATGCAGATCATCACGACGCTGCCGCTGAAGGTGCTGCTGGAGAACGTGGCGCGGATCGCGGTTTGTTACCCGATCGACTGCGACCGGGCGGCGCTGGATGAATCGCTGGCGGCGCGGCTGACGCGGGCGTTGGCGGATTTGAATGATGTTCGCCGGGCTGCGAACCGCGAAGAGATTGATGCGGCGACGATGCTGGCGGCGCTGGATGCAGCGCATGAGCATAAGTTGGCGGCGACGCACCGGGCGGTGCTGGTGCACGTGGCGCAGCGGGCGAAACTGCTGCGCGAGCCGACGGACAGCATTCGGTTTTTGAATGATTTTGTGGTGCCGCTGGGCAATCGCGGTTTGACACGCAGTGCGACGGGGTTGGGGCGGCAGACGCTGAAGGCGCTGATGCAGGCGCGGGCGGATGCGATGACGCTGCACCGGGCGATGCAGAAGCTGCAGCTGGCGGGGGCGACGATGCCGACGCAGCAGGTGTCGCAGTTGTTGTGGCACTGGGCGCAGAGCGGGCGGGCGGCAAGCCGGACGCGGCTGGGGTTGTCGGTGGGGGCGCTGTTGATGGCGTTGGGGACATCAGCGGGGGCGTGGACGAGCGGCTACGTGCCGAACGTGCCGATGCCGCCGATTGGCCCGTGGGCGATTGACCTGGGCGAGACGAAGTTCATGCTGACGGCGTTTCACGTGTCGCTGGGTATTTTGTGCCTGGGGGCGCTGGTGGGCGTGCTCGCGTTGATGCGGCGGTGCCCGCACGTGGAGTTGCCGAACGGTCGGCAACCGCTGACGAAGGAAGAGCTGGCGTATCTCGCGCGGCGGGATGTGCGCTGGGATATTCGCAGCGCGCTGATGAAGGCCTGACCGTTATTTGAGCGGTGCGGCCGATTTGCCAAAGACAATTTTGTTGCCATCGAGCTTGATGGTTTGACCACCGAGGGCGACCGTGCCTGCGTTGTCGGCGGGGGCGGGATGTTTGCCACTGGGGTCGACGGTGAGGATGGAATATTTGACGCCACCGCTCTCGATGGTGTGAACTTTGGACTTGGTTTTGTCTGCGGAGCCGCCGAGGGTGCCGGTGGCGGCGGGGCCGGTCATCACGACGACGACCTGGGCGCCGGAAGTGCCGGAGTAATCGACGCCGATGGTGGAGCCGCCGGCGGAGACGGAGCCGCTGCCGTCGGTGAGTGGGACGAAGTTGTCGACGTTGGCCTTGCCGACCTTGCCGCTGCCGGTGGTGACGGGCGTGACGTTCCCGAAAGTCATCTGCTGGCCGTTGGACCAGACCATCATGCGGCGGAGTTTGTCGTCGGTGCGGGCGCCGAAGAGGATGGCGACGATGGTGTCGTTTTCGTCCTGCCAGCGGTTGCGGAAAATGTATTGGCCGAAGTGCGGATCGCCGATGGCCTTGGGCATGGTTTTTTCGGGGTTTTCAGCCTTTTGGCCGATGGGCCAGAAGACGAAGCTGAACATGGGGCGGTGGGGCACGCCAAAGGCGTCGAAAGATTTTTGGCCGGAGGGGATTTGCGCGGCGTATTGTTTCTGTTCGAGCGGCTCGACGAATTTTTCATAGACCCATTGGAGGGCGGGGCGGTACTGGGGGCGGACAGCGCCGAAGCCCTGGCAGAAATAGGTGGCGTGGTGGCCGCCGTCTTGTTGCATCTCGTCGCCGCCGTAACCGCCGCGGCCGGCGGTGGGGTTGGTGTACATGGGGCCCTTGGGCGTGGGGAGTGTCTGCATGACGAAGCGGAGGGTGAGCCACTCGGGGGCGCGCTGGGCGGGATTGCTGAGCCAATCGCGGCCGTGAGCGATGCGTTCAGCGGCGAGGAGCGGGGTGATGGTCCAGGTGGTGTTGATGGTGCCGGGGCCGGCGTGTTCGCCGAAGTAGCCGGTCTGGCCGTGATCGTAGGTGAAAGTTTTGACGAGATTTTTGTCAACACCGGCCTGGTATTGTTCGAGCAGTTTCTGTTGTTCGGCGGTGAGTTCTGGGTCGCCTTTGAGGGCGAGGATGGTGATGCCCGCGCCGCCGACTTGGAGGCCGAAGTGGTTGGAGATGGGGTTGGGATTGACTGGGCGGAGAGAAAGTTGTTCGAGCGAAACTTTGCCGCCCTTCTTGCGCACTTGCTGCGACCAGGTCATGATTTTTTGCGCTTGTTCTTTGCGGTAGTCGGCCGGCCAGCCGGTGTAGGCGAGGTCGTAGGCCATGGCCATGGCGGAGATCGAGGGGCCGGCACGGAGGGGCTCATCGGGCGGGTTGACGCCGTAGCGGCCGTCTTTGTCGCGGCGGCCGGACCAGGCGGCATCAACGGACTGGCGGGCGAGGTCGGCGTATTTTTGTTCGCCGGTGACTTGGAACAGGAAGCCGAAGGCGGCGCCGTCCCAGAGGGTGAACTTGCCTTGATCGCGCACGTGGTCAGCGCCGTCGAGGAGGAACTTGGTACGCTCGATGATCATCTTGCCTTCGGGGGTCTTGGCGCGGTCGCGCAGGGTGGGGAGGTCGGCGGGGCGGAAGAAGAGACGCGGGTGTTCGCCGGCCTTGAGGGGGACGAAATCTTTGACGGGCGCGGGCCAGTCGGATTTGGTCTGGCCAGCGGCGACGCCTGCCGTGAGAGAAACTGCGAGCACAGCGCCACACAGGAGCGAAGAATTCATACAATCACCTCGGGGGATTGAACGAGCGCGGATGACGGATATTACCTGTTGACGCAATTCGACACGCGATTGCCTCGAGAATGCATGCAGCGGGGCGTTTGAGCGTTATACCGAACGCGAGAAAGGTGTGATGATGGCCGCAAGACGAGTGATGATTTGTGCCCTTGCGTTGGTGCTGGGCAGTATGCCGGTGTGGGCGCGGTTTGACATGACCAAGCCCATCAATGGGGAGATCATGCGGATCGAGGGGAACACGGTGGCGCTGGGGGTGGGTGATTCGAAGCGCGAGATATTGCTGGCGATCGAGCCGGAGACGGTGATCTCGTTGAATGGCAATAAGGCGAAGTGGTCGGAGATGCATGCGGGCTTTCGCGCGTTGGTGACGATCAAGGATGGCGTGTGTCAGAAGTTTGAAGCAACGGGGCAGAAATGATGCGGCGGATAGCGGCGATTGTTTTGGCGACGTTGTTGATGCTGCCGCCGCAGGTGATGCAGGCGGGGACGCTGCTGCTGCGCGACGGCAAACGCATGGATGGCGAGGTGCGCTTCACGACGGAGGGGCAGCTGGCGATCACGCCTGAAGGGACGGCGAAGGAGCAGCTGCATGCGCTGGAAGCGGTGCAGACGGCGGTGTTCAGCGGGAAATTGCCGCGGAGCGTGGACGCGAATTCGAAACGGCCGAATGCGGAGTGGACGCTGCGTGACATCGGCAACGCCAACAAGCCGGCGGTGATGGGGGCCGGGGATAAGCGGATCACGCTGCGGGATTTTTCAGGTGGGGTGCGGCGCAAGAAGTATGGCGGGGATTCGATTGCGTTTATTGGGCAGCGGCTGGAGGGGGATGGCGAGATCACGGCGCGAGTGATAGTGACGGAGCAGAACAACCGCGCGCGGGCCGGCGTGATGATTCGCGAGACGCTGTTCAGCGAGGCGCGTTATGTGGCCATCGTGCGCAGCGTGGACACGTCGGAGTGTGTGATGCAGGTGCGCGAGGAGCGCACGGACATGCCGGAGGTGGTGGGCGAGACGCAGAAGCCGATTCTGGGTGCGGCGTGGCTGCGCCTGACGCGGGCGGGGGATAAGTTTACGGCGGCGGAATCGGTGGACGGCAAGAAGTGGACGGTGCTGGGCGAGAAGACGCTGCCGCTGGTGGACGGGCGAGGGGTGTTCATCGGATTGTTTGCCAGCGGGACGGGGGCGGAGAACGTTACGTATTTTGACGGCGTGGTCGCGAGCGGGAAGCGTTCGACCATCACGGAGATCGACCAGGTGAATGAGCCGGTCAGCGGGGTGGTGTTGCGCAGCGGGACGCTGATTGCGGGGAACATTGAACGGGTGGACGCGAAGGAAGTGCGGATTCGCCGCACGGACAATGAGCAGATCAGCTTGAACCCGGCGAGTGTGTCGCAGGTGTTTTATGCGTCGCTGAGCGAGGGGATGCGGGCGAAGGTCGAGCGCGGTTCGCTGGGGATCATGCTGCAAGACGGGGATTTTGTGGATGGGGAGCTTAAGGAAATTGATGGGGATCGCATCAGCGTGTCGTCGGTGGTGTTTGGCATCACGCAGATTGAACGGCGGCAAGTGGCGGCGGTGATACTGCGACCGCTGGCCGTGGAGAAGCTGCCGTGGGTGGTGAAGATGGCGGATGGCTCGGAGATACGGGCGAAGTCGGTGAAGTTGGACAAGGACCGGCTGGTGCTGGATGAGCCGCGGGCGGGGGAGGTACGGGTGCTGGTGAAGGATGTGCTGCGGGTGGACAGTATTAAGTGATTAAGCCATTAAGCAATTAAGCGATTAAGGGATGGCAGCGCCAATCACTTAATCGCTTAATCAGTGAATCGCTTAGTGCGAATCAGTTCAGATTGACGGGCATGACGACGTAGAGGAAGCCGGGGCCGCCTTTGAGGAGGCCGGGCTTGTTGGGGGTTTTCATTTCGAAGGTGACCTGCTCGGTGTCGGCGACTTTGAGGGCGTCGAGGAGGTAGACGGGGTTGAAGCCGATCTCGATTGTTTCGCCGGCGTATTCGACGGGCATTTCGATTTTGGCTTCGCCCATTTCGGCGGCGCGGCTGCTGATGGTCAGCGTGCCGGCGGCGAAGGCGAGGCGAACGCCCTTGCTTTCTTCGTTGGTGAGGAGTGCGGCGCGGCGCACGGCGGAGGCGAAACGTTCGCGGGCGAGGGCGACCTTTTTGTCGGAGTCTTTCGGGATGACATCGGAGTACGGGGGGAAGGTGCCTTCAACGAGCGAGCTGGAGAGGATAGCGCTGGTGCCGCCGGTCTCGGAGCTGACCTGGACGTAGACTTTGTTTTCTTTGAACTGGAGGCTGACGGTCTGCTCGGGGTCGGTGAGGAGGCGGTCGATGAGGTTGATGGCCTTGATGGGAACGACGGCGGAGACGTCTTTGCCGCTGCCGGCGTCGAGGGCGTCGTCTTTGGTCTGGGCGAGGCGGTGGCCGTCGGTGGCGACGAGGAGGAGCTTCTTGCCTTTGCGTTCAAACAGGACGCCGTTGATGGCGTAGCGGGTCATTTCGCGGGCGGCGGCGAAGCGTGTGCGGTCGAGGAGATTTTTGAGGGTGCCGGCGGTGACGGAGAGGTCGGCTTCGCCTTCAAAGCCGCTGACAGGGGGATATTCTTCGGCGTTGTAGCCGAAGACTTTGTATTGGGCGTCGCTGCCTTTGATGATGGTGCTGTCGGCGGTGGCTTCGAGGGTGAGGGTGTCATCGGGGGAGTTGTTGACGATTTCGGAGAGCTTGCCGGCGGGGATGAGGGCGACGCCCGCGGTGGCGATGTCGACCTGGGTCATGGTGTATTGGAGGGCCAGCTCCATGTCGGTGGCGACGATGGTGAGGGTGTTGCCGCCCTTGTCTTTGTTGGCGATGAGTTTGACGCAGGTGAGAACGGGCTTTGGCGTGCGTTGGAGCACGACGGAGCCAGCAAGGTTGAGAGCTTCAACGAGCGCGGCGCGATTGACCAGAACTTTCATGCTTCGACCTCAGAATCTGCGTAGGGTAACTAAACTGTGCGCATGTTACCGTGACCTGATTGCCGTGACAACGCATGGTGCGGCTGCGTAAAGGGCTTCGGGGGGAAGCGGAAGAAAGTGAGAAATAGCGGTCCGCTGAAGCCGTTCTTCTAAAGTTGATCTTGTTCATGTCTTAGGGTTGATTATGTCAAAGAAACTGATGTGCGGACTGGCGGCGGTGTTGTTGGCGGCGGCGGTGGGGCAGGTGCGGGCGGAGACGGCGTGGCCTGACCTGGAGATGGAGCTGACGCTGCGCGGGGCGCTCGATGCGGGCGAGCCGAAGCCGGAGAGTGCGTCGATGCTGGTGGAACTGTCGCGTTATGGCGACCGGTGGGGGCGGTTGTGGGGCGTGGCGCGCAACTATAACGTGGGGATTCACCCGGGGCGCGTGGAGACGGCGACGATCAGTGGCGACACCATCACGCTTGAGCTTTCGTTCAAGGTGGAAGGTGACTCGTGGGTGCCGGGCGGCCGCGCGGTGTACAAGGTGGAGGCGCGGCGAAATCCCGATGGCACGATTGCCGGAAAGCACACGGGTGTTTTCAACGGGAAGAATTTTGCGGGGGAGGTGCTGGGCCGTGTGAAGCCGTCGGTGAAGGCGCCGACGGGTTTTGTGCCGATCAAACCGGGGGAGCATCCGCGCATTTTGTTCCGCGAGCCGGAACTACCGGAGTTGCGGAAGCGGGCGCAGACGCCATTCGGCAAGCGGCTGGTGGAGTCGATGGGCGATCCCAAAGGCGCGGGCGGTAACGGCGATGCCATCGGCATGGGGGTGCGTTACCAGCTCAGTGGCGAGAAGAAATGGGCCGACATGGCCATGGAAAGCGTCGAGCGGCACATGGCGGATATGAGCGGCGGCGCGCTGGCGATCGGCCGGGCATGGGCGGGACGGCAGGAACAGGTGGCCGTGGCGTATGACCTGTGCTACGACGTATGGCCGGCGGACTTCCGTAAGAAGGTGGAGTCCTATCTGCGGTGGATCACGTACCGCTGCTTCTATGACCAGACCAAGATATCGCGCACGTTCAACTGGAACGTGCAGAGCAATTACGGCGGGCCGGTACTGGCGGGCTCGGCCCACGCGGGGCTGGCGCTTTGGGGAGAGAAGGGCCCGGAACCAGCGAAGCCGGCTCCGCCGGCTGCGGTCGTGGATATTGCGGCGGCGGCGGATTTCAAGCCGGGCAAAGGTGTGCCGGTGGTGCCGCTGGAAGTGGGCAAGGGCATTAAGGAATGGCTGGCGACCAAACCGCTGGATTTTGCGATCAACACGGATCCGATGTTGTCGCTGGACGGCATGGAGAAGCTGCGGAACGAGCCTGGGACAAAGTTCAACATTGATGACAACGACGTGGAGTTTCAGCCGTTGGACGCCAAGCACGTTCTACCGCAGGGCGGTATTTCGTTGAAGGAAGGGCTGAAGAAGGACAAGGCGGTCACGCTGTTTTTCTACACGGTGATCGATAATCCGCAGGCGCAAAATCTTAAGGTGCGTTTGCCGTTCAGCCGGGCGGGGCGCACGCAGATGGTGATTAACGGCGTGCGCGTGGCGCATGAGCAGGTGATCCATCTGCAGAAGGGGCAGTTTCCGATGTTGGTGGCGCTGCGGTTGGGGGCGACGTGGGGCTCGCTGGAGCCGTGGCTGGAGCAGGCCACGGATGCGGATATTGAGAAGAGCAAGGAGCAGGTAAAGGCGCGGCAGGCGGAGTACGAGGCGGCGCTCAGGGACTATGAGTTTGACCTTGCGGAGTGGAAACGCCTTGGCGGCGCAGACATCGATTCGGTCAAGACGATGGAGATGAGCCGGCGGATCATGTACATCTTTGCTCGCGATGCGGTGGGCACGGGTGGGTACCTGTCGGAATCGGGCGGTTATTTCGGCGAGACGATTACGCAGGGCTCGCCGGCGGCCTATGCGACGGCGTACAAGCGTGTATGGGGCCGTGACCTTTCGCCGTTCAATGATATGTCCATGCTTCTGCCGCGGTTGGTGATGACTGAAGTTATCGGCGCGGACGGGAAGGAGCGCTCGCAGCGGATCAGCAACAAGGTGCACTTCAACGCCGATGTGGCGGCGCAGCTTTATCCGGTCACGGATGAGCGCTACAAGCCGGCGGTGTTGTGGGCATGGCGGCGCGAGATGGGCGGAACTGCGGAGAACCCCGAGAAGTACCACGGTGCCGTGCATACGTTCCTGAATTATCCGCTGGAGGGCAAGGGGGAGGAGCCGGGCAAGGTGATGCCGCTGACGTGGGCGGCGACGGACTTCGGGCACTTTACGTTTCGCAATGGCTGGACGCCGGATGCGACGGTCTTCCAGGTGCTGGCGCGGCAGAAGGCACCGGGGGGCTGGGGCGGTCCGGATGCGGGGGGCGTGCGATTGATGGGGCTGGGGCAGGTGTGGGGGACCGGCAACGAGGACCGCGAAGTGCGGCGGTGGCTGGAGTCGGTCGTGGTGTTGCCGGAGAATCCGGAGTTGTCGCTGAGCAACAAAGGGCGTGTGACGCACAGCTGGTTTGAGAAGAATGGCTCGGGCGGCGTGACGATCAATCTGGACGATCTGGGATATGACAGCAAGGACAAGGCGAGCGGGCCGCGGTATGAGACCTACGGCGGCATGCGGATGACGCCGACCAAGAAGCCGCTGGTGTCATCGCTGCGCAGCGTGGCGGTGGATTACAGCGGGGCGAGCGGGGCGCCGGTGCTGCTGGCGATGGTGGACAAGGTGGACGGCGGCAAGACGAAGCAGTGGCTGTGGCAGGTGACGGACACCAACGCGGCCAAGCCGAGCGACAACGGGTTTGTGATGACGCAGGGCGATGCCACGCTGCAGGCGACGTTTGTTTCGCCGGCGAAGGTCAAGGTGGTATCGAGTGCTGAAGGCGGAAAGACAACAAAATCCGCGGGCAGCAACGCGGGGTCGGAGATCATTATCAACACGAAGGCGGTGCGCGTGACGGGTGAAGACCCGACGGCGGGCCACTTTTTTGTGGTGATGACGCTGCAGCGCGGCGCCGCGCCGAAAGTGGAAGCCACGGGTAGCGGCCTGGATGCGGCGATCACCGTCGGCGGGCGGGTGGTGAAGTTTGACGGCGAGAAGATTTTGTTCAGTAACAAGTGAGCCGTTGCGACTGATGCAAAAACAAGAACGGCCGTCCCGATGGGACGGCCGTTCGCGTTTGGGTGTTGAAGTTAGTTCCGTTGGTACCGCACGCCGAGGAGGAAGGAGAGGACCAATGCTGAACAGGCGATGATCATGAGGAGTTGCTTGGCGCCGGGCTTGGTGGTGGCGGCGAGGTACCAGGGCAGCTCATTGACGGGCTTGGGTGTCACGGGGATGAGACTTTCAGCAATCAGGGAGGCAACGCTGCGGTCACGGTGCAGACTCGCCGGGTCGAGGACGACGATTTCCTGGTCTTTGCGTTCAAGGTTGAGCTGACGCGCGGCGAGGCGTTGCATGAGGAGGGGATCGGTGCCGGCGGCGGCGACGAAATCTTTCTGCAGCGTGATGCGCTGGTCGAGGAGGTCGAGGGTGGCCTGGAGGTCGTTGCGCTGGCGCTCGGCATCGCGGACATCTTGCAGAGCGGGGGTGATGGCCACGGCGGCGATGATCGCCAACGCCACAAACAACAAGGCCCACGAGATGGTGCTGACCGAGAAGATGAAGGGCAGCCAGATGAAGGTGGGGGTACGCGGGCGCATGTGAGGAACCCAAAACGCAAGACTTAAAGCGCAAAACGATTGCGCTCTGCAACAAGCATTATCGGCGATTGTAGTGGTTTTTCGCCATGTTTTCCCGGATGGCGGGGTTGGGGGCGTTGTGCGGCGAACACGGGCCGGACATAATTCGTGCGATCGAGCTGAGTCATACAGGGGAAGACGCAATGGCCGCCGACTATAGCCGTATTCACCGTTTGCTGAAGATTTTGAACCTCGTGCAGTCTGAACCGAGTTGGAATGCGGGGCGGCTGGCAGAGGAGTGCGGGACAACCAAGCGGACGATTTATCGCGACATCGACATGCTGAAGGCGGCGGGCATTCCGGTGAGTCATGACCCGGAGAAGAATTGCTACAGTGTGAGCAAGGATTTCTTCATGCCGCCGGTGGAGCTGACGTTTGATGAGGCGCTGGCGCTCACGGCGTTGGGCAAGCACCTGGGTAATCGCGATGGGGAGGAGCAGATACCGTTTACACGGAAGGCCAACAGCGCGCTGGCGAAGGTACGCAGCGTGTTGCCGCGGCGCGTGCAGGATGAGCTGTCGCTGATTCACGATCACATTGCGGTGAAGCTGGCGGCAACGAGCGAGCAGGCCTCGGAAGATGTGTATGAGAAGGTGCGGCGGTCGATCACGAGCAAGCGGGCGATGCGGTGCAAGTATGAATCGCTGGCGGCCGGCGAGAATGGCCACGGCGGGCCGAAGAAAGATGAGACGTTTGTGTTCAAGCCGTACACGCTGCTGTTCAGCCAGCGGGCGTGGTATGTAGTCGGTTATCACGGCAATCGCGATGCGGTGCGAACGCTGAAGCTGAATCGCTTCACGATGTGCGAACTGACGGATCTGGCGTACAGCATTCCGAGGGATTTTTCGGTGGAAGATCACCTGGGCAATGCGTGGCGAATGATCAAGGGGAGCAAGGCGTACAACGTGGCGCTGCAGTTTGATGCGAACTTTGCGGAGACGATTGCGGACACGACGTGGCACCGGACGCAGGATTCGCGTTTTGAGCCGGATGGCTCGCTGAATTTTACGTGCACGGTGGATGGGCTGGAGGAGATTGTGTGGTGGGTGCTGTCGATGGGGAGCCACTGCGTGGTGAAGTCGCCGCCGGAGCTGGTACAGCGGGTGCGGGATGAAGCGGCGAAGATGCAGGCTCGCTATGCGGATGCGCCTGGGCCTGTGACGAAGAAGGCCGTGAAGGGGAAGGCCAAGTAACGGTGGGGTTGGGGGCTTCGAAACGCATGCCGTAATGCATTGACACAGGGCTGTCAGGGGCGGGTTGTAGAGTATCGCCATCAGTTCATTTCTGAGTTGTACACATCCGGATCAACTGATCGCCCTGACCCGCGTTCGACGCCACAGCGCGGGCGGGGCTGCTATGTGTTTTCTGGCGAGAGGAGTGCCATGATGCAAGCTGTGATTAGTGATCGCGTGAAGCAGGTTCATCCGGACAAGGTGCAGGGGAAGGACCTGCGGATTGTGCCGATCAGCGGGGTCTCCACGATAGAGCCCAACTACCGTCTGTTGGATAAGGAAACGCTGCCCTCGGTTCGAGTGACTGAGATTTCCTCGTCCGGCAGTGTGCCGGAACTGAAGGTGGAGAACCTGCTCGATAGCTATGTCTACTTGATGGACGGGCAGGAGCTGGTCGGTGCCAAGCAGAACCGCATCCTCAATACGGATGTGCTGGTGCCGGCAAAGGCGACGATTCACATCCCGGTCAGCTGCGTGGAGCAGGGACGCTGGTCGTACAAGAGCCAGCTGTTTTCGCCGGGGAAGACGGCCAGCCACCGCACGCGATCGGCGAAGGCCGAAAGGGTTCGGATGTCCATGAAGCGAACAGGGCGGCATGATGCTGACCAAGGCGCGGTATGGAACGAAGTGGCGGCGTCGTTGGATCACGTGTGTGCGTCGAGCGATACCTCGGCGCTGGCGGATGCCTATCGCCACAAGGACAAGGAACTGCGGCGTTTTCGTGACAGCTTGAAGATGCCGGAGGAAGCGGTGGGTTTGGCGGTTTTCCATGGCAATGACTTCCGTGGGCTGGATCTCTTCGACCGGCACAGCACGCTGGTGTACTTCTGGGAGTCGCTGGTGGATTCCTATGCCCTCGACTGGCTCGGGGCGCAGGTGCAATCGCCGGAAGCAGGTACAGCAGCTATGGATGAAGTGACAAGCGTTATGCAGGAGGCCGCGTCCGGCACGTGGGAGCAGTTCCGTGCGCCTGGGGAAGGAGAAGACCTACGGTTGGATCATCCGAAGTACGCGGGGTCCGCGCTGACCTGGCAGGGCCGGACGGTGATCCACCTGCAGTTGTTCCCGAAGGGCCCGATGCCGCAGCCTGAGCAGGATCGCCAGGCGCGGGAACGCCGGCTTCCGCGCATACAGCGGACGTATGGTGATTTGGGCGGAACGATCATTTGCTAGTTGTGGGGCGGGCGGGCTCTTTGCTTCCCGGCGGGAGCCCGCCTTCGTTTTATGTTTAGTTGGCTGCAGTGCGACCGTCACCGAGCGGCGGGTAGCAGAGCAGGCCCCAGTCCTCGCTGGCGCCGTTCTCGATGATGATCATCGCGGTCGTGCTTACCAAGCCGCGCAGAAACCTTGTGCAATGCTCAAGCGGTTCGCGGTTGAGTTGGCTATCGACCGAGGCCGCACCGTGCACCAACTGGCAACGCAACAGGTAGACGCGGTCCACTGCATACTCCGTGATGCTCGCCCACTTGTGTTCCAGGTACAGTGATGGCGCCATCCGTCGCGCTTTCCTGGCTTGCGCAGCTCGCGTCGCGTTGGGGTCTTCCCAAAACCACTGATTTAGGTGCTCGCTTTCCAGAATCGAGTACACGAGTGGTTGTTGCTCGAGCAGGAACGCTCCAAGCAATCCACCCTTATCAAGCCCCGCAATGCGGCTGATAAAGTGACTCCAACCCAGACGATCGGGCTTGGGCTCGCGAGCGGATGCATCCCACTGGTTGTAGAGCGCGTTGAATGCAATCCACAGACACATGAGCTTCACGTCGTTGTCGCCTGTTTCGTCACATTCATCGGCCCGCGAGAGCCAGCTGAACGCCCGGTGCATACGAATGTTGGTATTGGTCCCGCGAGGGTTGCCTTGGTTGCGGTCTTTCCATGGCTTCCAGTTGTGACGTAGCTGACGGACCGTGAGCGCGGCTGTGGCCATATCTACCTCCAGGCATGTTATCGGCATTTTCCGCAAGAGACGGACCAAGCTGTGACAGAAGGGTGTCAGTTTGTTAGCCTAGAGTTCGGACGGACGCAAGCTGCACGACACCACTGGCCGACAAAGAAGGCATCATGCCGCGAATACGAGATGAGTTGGATGCGCGGGGATTGGCGGAGAGCCGCTACTGGCGTTGGTGCGTGCTGCGCACGATTCGCGATGTGCGGTTGTCGGCGGCGCGGCGGCGCGCGCTGAGCCTGCCAAATGCGCGAAGGTTGTTTGAACGGCGATGGCACGGGTGCGCGGAACCGACCGCCGTGGGGCGCGAGCTGGGGGTGGCATTCATACAGAATTATCACGATGGGCGATTGCGGCGTGCGACGGCGGGGAAGTAAGCGTCAGCAGATCTTGCCGCGCTTGCCGGCCTGGCTGTGGCCTATTGGATTGGCGCCGATCCAGCGTTCGTCGGCGGGTTCGCTGGCGAGTTGGTAGCGCGAGTCGCTCGACAGGCGAATGCGGTTTTGGCTGCGGTTGTCCATGCTGGCGTGCACGGTGAAGATCGTGAACGTGAGCAGGTCGCCGGCTTTGAAGCTGGTGGTGAGCCAGCGGCCTTGCGGGCCGGCGATGCTGCGGCGGATCTGGTTGACCTCGCCCTGCAGCCACCCCGGTGTGCCCCAGGATTTGCCCCAGCTCTTGGCGTCGGGTTTGTTTTCGCAATAGCTGTCGACATCCTGGGCGCAGTAGGTTTCGCGCAGGCGTTGGTGGTTGTTGGTGCCTTCAAGAACCATGAGGCCGCCAAGGGTGAAGTCGATGTCGCCGAGGGGGACCCACGCGGTGAAGAGATTTTGCGTGCCGCGGTTCATGTAGACGCTGTCGCAGTGGGAGGGCGTGCCTTTGCCGGGGTTGACGGTGCGGAGCCACGTGAAGTCGAAGTGGCGGACCGGTCCGCCGAGGAAGTTTTCGTAGAAGGCGATCATGTTGCCGGTGTAGAGCAGTTTGTGCAGTGGGGCGTTGTTGAGCGTGAGGTTGGGTTGGAAGTTGGAGCGTTTGGCATCGGGATCGATGATGGCGTCCATGATGTCGGTGCTGGGGGCGAGCTGGCCGGCGTCGGCGAGGCGCTGGCAGACTTCGCGGCGTGCGGCGAGGACTTCGTTGCGCTTGAGGTAGCCGGGCAGGAAGAGGTAGCCGTCTGTGTTCATGCGGCGGCGAAGTTCTTCGGGGTGGTCGAGGGCGTCGATGGAGGGACGAAGTTCGCCGAAGTGTTCGGGGGATGTGTCGAGTTCGGCGCCGCCGGAGACGACCAACGGGGACGGATGTTCGAGGGTTTGGCTCATGTTCTTACTCCACGCTCTGGAGGCATTATTGCTGACTGGCGAGAGCGGGTGAATGGGTGATGTGGTCAGTCGCATGTATGTTCTGGTAAGATGCAGCGATGGGTGCGATCGACACAACATCACGCCTGGTGTGGCAGAACATCAATAAACATGAGCCCGGTAACGTCAGCATGGCGGGGTTTATCCGGCATAGCCCCGGCATTGGGTGGGACAAAATGCGCGTCTTGGGCAGGTATGCCGTGGTCTATGTGCATGAGGGCGCGGGCGTGTATCGCGATGCACGTGGGGCCGATTTGGCGGTGACTGCGGGCGATCTGCTGGTGGTGTATCCGGATGTGGCGCACTGTTACGGCCCGTTGCCGGGGCAGAAGTGGTCGGAGTTTTATCTTGTGTTTGAGGGGGCGGTGTTTGATGCGTGGCGGCGGTCGGCTGCGTTGGCACCGCCGCGGGTACGGTTGCACCTGGAGCCTGTCGATTTTTGGTTGCGCCGCTGGCTGGATGTCGTGGCAATCTCGCGCGATCCGCTGCAGCCGATGGCGCGGCTGCAGATGGTGCTCGCAGATGCGCTGGCCGCCGAGCATGTGGCTGCGGCGCAGACGGGCGATCTGGCCTGGCTGGAGCGGGCGCAGCGGCTGCTGGCGGATGCAGCGCATTGGCGTGCCGACATGCCGGCAATTGCGGACAAGGTGGGGCTGTCATACGAGACGTTTCGGAAGAAGTTTGCAGCGCTGGCGGGGGAGTCCCCGGCGCGGTACCGCATGGTGCAGGTGATTCAGCATGCGTGCCGGCTGCTGCATGAGCCGGGGATGAGCAACGCCGACGTGGCCGAGGCGTGCGGCTTTTGCGACGAGTTCCATTTTTCGCGGCGGTTCAAGCAGTTGATGGGCGTGTCGCCGAGCGGGTTCCGCAAGATGCTGCCGGTGCGCGGCGCAACAAAAAAGCCCGCGTGAGGCACGCGGGCTTTGCAGTGTGTTCTGCGTGATTGTTTTTAGCGACGACGGCGGCGGAGCAGCATGGCGGCACCGAGGCCTAGCATGGCGAGCGAAGTCGGTTCCGGTACCGGCACGGGTTCGCCCATGACGGCAAACTGTGCGTCGGTGTAATCGAGAACCGCCCATATCTTGTTGCTGGCGAGGTCGATGCCCCACGAGCCGAGATAGTCGGCGAGGTTGGCGTCGGTGATGGTGCCGGAGTCGCCGCCCAAGTCACGCACATCACCGGCGTCGTTTTTGAAATCGTCCCAAGAGGACAGGATGCCTTCGTAGAGGCGCGAGCCGTCGGGATCGAAGTTGCCGGTGACGGCGCTGACCCAGAGGTCGCTGTTGTCGGGCTGGTCATTGGCACCGAGGTCCAGCCAAACGAGTTCCAGTGTCGATTCGATGGCGATCGACGGGTCATAGTCCATTTCGAGCACATAGAGGTCGCTGTTTTTGCGGCCAGAGCCTGCCGTGGGTTCCGTGACCGTGGTCATGCCACTCAGGCGGAGCACATCGCTGGCGAGTGTCAGCGGTTGGGCGTAGTTCACGCTTGAGCCATCGGGCTGCAGCGGTGAAGCGGCCGTAAGCGGGGCGCGCCACTGCATGGAGACGAAGCGGGAGGTGTCGTCGAAGTCGTCGCGAACGGCCTTGCCCATGCGGATCGTGGCCGACGATCCAATGGCCTGCGTCAGCACATTGGTGACGCCGCCGTCATTAATATCCGCAAACTCTACCGGGCCTTCGGTGAGGACCTTGGAGTGGTAGCCGGCGTATTGGCCACCAAGCGAAAGCGATGCGCTCAGCGGCATGCCGAACTTGCTGCGGTCAGTGTTCGTGTATTCACCGTAGGCATTGGCCCAGCCGATGATGATGCCGGCATTCGCGGTGTGGTTGACGAGATTGGTGGTGTCCTGCACGGTGATGACGTCAGTGACATTGCGGTAGTTGAGCAGGCTTACGCTGGCGGTGCCCGCGACGGCGAAGTCGTTGGCGGGAATGGTGAGGGGGCTGTTGCCAGACATCGTGAGGTAGGTGGAAGTGTTCAGTAACTGAACATCGACCGCATAGTTGTAATTGTTGATCGCCTGGACTTCGCCCGAGGCGGTGCCGCCGTTCAGGTTGCGGAGAAGGTTGGTCAGGCCGGGGTCGATTACATCAACCGTGGCATAGGCTGAATGGCCAAATCCAAGAATCGCCCCCGCGGCCGCGACAGCCAATAGCTTCCGTGCGTGCATGTTGCACCTCGAAGAGAGAAAACCGGCGGTTACCGTGTGCCGATGTTCACGCTCTCTAGCGCTTCCCTTTTTTCTCTCTGCAACGCCTCGTTTGGCCCGGTCGCTCTCCCGGACCCGGCAACGACATCGCCGGGCGGACGCTCTCTCTTCTTTTTTAATGTGATAGATCTCTTTTACCCCGGCCCGGCTGTTGGCGTCAATAGCTTTGTCTGAACTTTCTCGGAAATCTCTCATTTCACCGCGTGAGGAAAGGGTTTCGCGACAATTTTGCGCAGCATTCACACACTCTGAGCCTTGTCCTCATGGGCTTTGCCGATAGTCATGGGACCGTTGCCTGCAGAAAGGTTTGTCATGACCGCCACCGATGTTCTCGAGTTCGCGCCGCCGGCCAGCAGCCCGTTGGCGTTGCTGCCGGCAGATGTTGATATCGCCGCGCTGGACCTGCTGCCGCAGCCGGAGGGGGAGCGACCCTCGCCGCTGGATGCCATCGTCATTTCCGACATTCACCTCGGCTCCGACAACTGCCAGGCCAAGACGCTTGCGCCGCTGCTGCAGTCAATTCTCGATGGCCACCTGTGCACGCAGCGGCTCATCATCAATGGCGATGTCTTTGACTCCATCGACTTCCGCCGGCTTAAGAAGACGCACTGGAAGATTCTCTCGCTGATCCGCCACCTGTCGGACAAGATCGATGTCATCTGGATCTGCGGGAATCACGACGGTTCGGCCGAGATCATCTCGCAACTGCTGGGTGTAGAGGTGGTCGAACAGTTCATCTTTAAGAGCGGGGAAGCGAAGATCCTCGCGGTGCATGGCCATGAGTTTGATGATTTCATCGACAATCATCCGGTGGTGACGTGGCTGGCGGATTGTGTGTATCTGTTTTTACAGAAGATCGATCGCAGCCATCGCGTGGCGCGGCTGGCCAAGAGCCGGTCCAAGGTGTTCGTGCGGTGCGTGGAGAAGATTGAGCGCGGGGCGATCAGCCTGGCCCGCCGGAATGAATGCCAGATTGCGATCTGCGGCCACACGCATCATGCCACGCACACAAGTGCGGGAGATGTGCATTACTTCAACAGTGGCTGTTTTACGGAGAAGCCCGCGACGTACCTGAGCATTCAGCACGGGCGCGTGCGGATTGAGAAGTGCGAATTAGTGGAATCACCAGCCATGGCATAAACCGCCTATTCGCGAACTTTTTTCTTGGCGATCGGCCCGCCCGCTCTAGAATGAGGTGGCATGTCTGAACGCATTTCTGTCGTCAGTCACTCACCCCATCCCTTCTTCGTCACGATGCTTGCATCGGTGGCGGCGATGGCCGGCTTTCTCTTCGGATTTGATACTGCGGTGATTTCGGGTGCCGTCATCGCGATCCAGAATTACTTCCAGATCGGCGACTGGCTGGTCGGCTTGGCGGTGTCGCTGGCTTTGCTGGGCTCGGCAATCGGGGCGTTTTTTGCCGGGCCGATTGCGGATCGCATCGGGCGCGTGCGGTCGATGCAGATCGCGGCGGTGCTGTTTCTGGTGTCTGCGATTGGCTCAGGTTTGCCGGTCACGGTGTGGGACTTCATCTGGTGGCGGGTCCTGGGCGGCGTGGCGGTGGGGGCAGCCAGCGTGATCGCGCCGGCATATATTGCAGAGGTCGCCCCGGCGCACCTGCGCGGCCGGCTTGGCTCGCTGCAGCAGTTGGCGATCGTCTCGGGCATTTTCGTGGCGCAGTTGTCGAACTATTTCATTGCTGGCCGGGCAGGTGGGGCGGAACCGAAATGGCTGGGCGGCTTTGAGGCCTGGAAGTGGATGTTCTGGGTGGAGGCGTTGCCGGCAGTGCTGTACGGCGTGGGGGCGATGTTTATCCCTGAGTCACCGCGCTACCTGGTGGCGAAGGGCGACGAGGTAGGCGCGACGGCCATTCTCAAGCGGATTCTTGGCGGCGATGTTGCCGCGAAGATCGTGGAGATTCGCGAGTCGCTGAAGCGCACGACGAGGCCGTCACTGAAGGACATTGCCGGGCCGGCGTGGGGGCTGCTACCGATCGTGTGGATCGGCATCATTCTGTCGATGCTGCAGCAACTCGTCGGCATCAACGTGATCTTCTACTACGGCGCGACGCTGTGGCGGATCATTGGCTTCACCGAGGCGGACGCCCTGAAGATTACGATGATCACCGGCATCACAAATATCGTGACAACGTTGATCGCCATCGCCACGGTGGACAAGTTCGGGCGCAAGCCGTTGCTGCTCATCGGGTCGATCGGCATGGCGGTGAGCCTGGGCACGATGGCGGTGCTGTTTGGCACGGCGACAGTTGATGCGAGCGGAAATCCTGACCTGAGCAAGAGTGCGGGCCTCGCGGCACTGATTGCTGCGAACGCTTATGTGTTTTTCTTTGGCGCGTCATGGGGGCCCGTGGTGTGGGTGATGCTTGGCGAGATGTTTTCGAACCGCATCCGCGGCTCGGCGCTGGCAGTGGCGGCGGCGATGCAGTGGGTGGCCAACTTTGCGATCTCAACGACGTTTCCGCCGATGGCCAAGGGGTTGGGCCTCGGCGGCAGCTATCTGATCTATGCGTTTTTCGCCGCCGTTTCGTTTGTGTTTGTGTGGCGCGTGGTCAGTGAGACCAAGGGTAAGGAACTCGAACAGGTGAAGTAGACGCGGGGATTTGCGCGAAGCACGAGTGAGCGCCAGCGGGACGGCGCGCCTTGAGCAGCGCTGTTTTGTCGCTTCTCATGAAATACCTTTCGCATGACGGCGTTAACACTGTGCCAAGCGCGATGCGCTTGTGCCCGCTTCTTTCATTGGTGAGCCAAGTACAACCTGACCGTCAAACCGATTGTGTCGCAGTTCTGAATGAGGGTCTCATGCGTTCGAGAATGTCACTGCCGTTAGCGGTTGCCGCCCTGGCGTTCGCTGGTCTCGTCACGCCGCTGCAGGCGGCCTCGCTGCAAACGTACAGCAAGGATGTGGTGCGCTGGTTTGGCGACGGCGGCAACACGATGTGGTTCATCCTGGCGTGCAGCATTCTGGCGCTGGCGTTTATCGTGGAGCGCGCCATTCGCATGCGGCGCAGCCAGGTGGTGCCGCGGCGACTCGCCAACCAGGCCCGCGAACTATGGCAGCAAGGCCGTTACGACGACATCATCGCCCTCTGCGAGAACGATGGCAGCACACTGAGCCGCGCCATCAAGGTGATGGTCAAGCATCGCCACATTCCGATGAGCGATGTGCGCACGATCGTGGGCGACTCGATGAGTGCTGAACTGGGGTTGTTTTACCGCCGCATCCACCCGATCGCCGTGTCGGCGACGGTGGCGCCGCTGCTGGGCCTCTTTGGCACGGTTTCGGGCATGATCACGGCGTTCCGGCAGTTCCGGGCGTTGGGCGAGACGGGCGATCCCGGCGTGTTTGCCGGTGCCATCTCGGTCGCACTCATCACCACCGAAGCAGGCCTGATGGTCGCGATTCCGTCGCTGGCGATGTGGCACTTCTTCCGCAATCGCACCACCACCTACGTGGATGAAATGGAGAGCATCGTGCAGGAACTGCTCGTTGAGTGGTTCTTGCCCAAGCCCGCTCATGCCGGCGACTCGCGCCCGGTGGTGGCTGCGGTCGGCTCCGCCAACTGAAGTGGCCCGGTCCTCATCTCACGTGATTGAGAATCGCACATGACGCAACCCGTCGACTACCAAAGCAAAACGACCGCACGGCACAGCCTCTGGTGGCGACTGGTCAAGTCGCGCATCACGTGGTTCTTCTTCGTGCCGGCGGTGATTCTGCACCTGGGTGCGTACGTCGCCGTCAGCTCAAGCAAGACGCTGCGCGACATGCTTTTTTCTGACGATCAGCCTGCCCGGCAGGTGAACCTGAGTGACCGCGAGATCCAACAAGCGGTTGAAGATCTGATCAAGCTCAACCGCAATCACTTTGCGCTCTCGCTGCAGCAGCTTGATGAGTTTCGCGTGCGGCTGGATGCGGCGCAGGGCAACCGCTTCAAGGCGCTAAGACTCGAGGATGCCGAGCGCAAACAGAAGATTGCCGACGGTGTCTGGCCCACCGCCGACGCCCCGGACAAGACCGCGAAGTATTTCGACCGCATCGATATTGATCCGCCCGCAGTGCAGAAGATGCCGATGGTTGATGTCGAGGCCGAGGACTTCACGCGTTTGTACAACCTGCACCAGGTGTTTGAAGGGGACCTGGCGAAGTTATTCGAGCGTTATCATGCGATTGAATTGAGCGCCTCGCTGACGCAACCGTTGCCGCTGAGCAAATCACTGGAAGTCACGCGGCTCGATGTGCCGAAGCGCCGGCCGCTGCCCGAGGGATTCTTGAGCAAGCCGATTCGCACCCAGGCCGAGCTGGATAAGTTCAAACGCGACTTGAAAGACCTTTACCTTGAGACACGCGACATCGTGAACAGTGCGGCCCGCTGGGTGGAAATGGCCGAGTCGCGGACGACGTCTTTCTCACCTTCGGCCCTGTTTGGCACGCAGGTGAACATCATCCCGGCGCCGCAGCCGTACTATGGCCACTACCTAAATCCGCGCCTGTTCCGGCAGGTGGAGATTAAACAGTTGCTGACGCCGAAGGTGGCGCTGGGCACGCGTATGGGCAAGGGGGAGCTGAGCAGCCAGGCGCAGTGGATGTCGCTGGACCGGTGGTATTACATCGGGCCGTTTGCACATCCGGCGCGGAACGGTGGGGGAGGCGGTGCGGGCGCGCGGACGATGGAAAGTCTGCAGCACAAGTATCCGCCGGAATCAGGGATTGATCTGGATGCCACCTACCGCGGCCGCGACAACCGCGAACTCCGCTGGAAGTACCGCGCCGTCGGGTTGAATGAACTGCTGAGCGTGCCGGCGGAGAAGGGCCTGAAGATCATGCCCTACACCGTGGACAATGAAGCGTACGCCGTCTGGTACTTCTACACAGAAATGTGGTCGGATGAAGAACGCACCGTGGTAACCAGCTTTGCCAGCGACGATTTCGGCATGTGTTGGGTGAACGGGCAGCTGGTTTACCAGAGCCCGCCGGACACGCAACCGTGGGTGCCGTTTGCACAGCAGGGATTCCGCAACATCAAGCTGCGGAAAGGCTTCAACCGCGTGCTGTTCAAGTTGGAAAACTGGACGGGATCGACGGGTTTCAGCGTGATCATGATGACCTACGAGGATCGCGATTTGATCAAAGCCATTGAGCAGGATCAACGCGGGCAATGAGTTGACCGGCGCGCTTTGCGCCGCACAAGGAGTTGGTTATGGCCATTATTCGCCGCAACGATGCCGAGGCCGAATGCGACGTGCAGATGACGTCGATGATGGACCTGGTGTTCCTGCTGCTGATCTTTTTCATCGTGACCGCCAGCCTCAAACGGCCGGAGAAGGTGCTGCCCATCACGCCGCCGAACGCGACGCACGCCAAAGAGACGCGCCTGCACAATGAGACGGTGATCACCATCGACGCGCAGGGCAACTGGTACGTGTTTGACGGTAAGAAAAACTTCAACCAGACCATCGTGAAGCAGGGCGAGATGCTCACCATTCTGCAGGCGATCAAGGAACAGGGCGAAGAAACGCCTATCCGCCTCGATGTCGATAAGGATGCGAAGTTCATTCACGTGATGCCGGTGATCGACAGCATGGCCTTCTACCAGATTCGCAACATCCACATTAAGAGCCAGCACGCCCATTCGGACAACAAGTGAGCGAACCATGATGCGGAGAGCCCGAGTTGCGTTGGCCTGTTGCGTACTCGTGTCGGCGGTGATGTTGCCGGCATGCGGGGAAGATGAAGCCCCGCTGGTTGCGGGCACGCCCGAGGTCGCCGCAGCGATCAAGAAACTGCAAGAGGGCAAGCCGGAGGACCGCGAAGCCGCGATCGCCGTGCTCGCCAAGGCTGAAGACCCGGCAGTTGTGCCGCCGCTGGTACAGGCAGCCCGTTTAGACAATCAGCGTCACCTGCGGCTGGCGGCGCTGCGGGCCTTGCGTCGTCCGGCCTTGGTAAAGGACGCTTCGCCGCTGATTGAACTGCTGGACGATCGTGAAGCGCAGGTGCGTGCGGTGGCGTGCGAAACGTTGGCGCCGTTCAAGCTCGCGGCTGCGGAAACGAAGCTTGCCGCGCTGCTGGGCGACGCGCAGGCGATCGTGCGCGTGGCGGCGATTCAAGCATTGAGCCAACTTGGCCCCTCGGGCCTGGATCGCCTGGCGCCGGTGCTGGACAGCGCCGATGTCGAAGACCAGGTCGCGGTGATCCGGACCTTTGGCGCAGCGGGCGACAAATCGCGTGTCGGCCCGCTCATCATGAAGCTCGGTAACGACCACGATGTGGTTCGCCGCGCGGCAGCCGAAGCACTCGGCCAGATCGGCGAACCGGTCGCTGTGGAACCTTTGGCCAAACTGATCAAGGATCCGCTCGGCGAAGAGTCGAAGAAGACGTTTGCGGCACGCCTGACTGGCCCGATGACCGCCGCCGACCGCTACGCGATGGTGCGCGAGTTGGACGACCAACTTGTGGCCCAAGGACAGGCCGCCAAGGGCGCTGCGGCGCACGGCTGGCTGATGAGTGGCGACGGCACCAACCACCGCAACCTGCTGGCCCGCGTGGTTGAAAGACAGCGGCGCGATGCCGAGATGTCGATCCGCCTGACGGCATTTGAGGCGCTCAAACGCATCAAGGACCCCGCGGCCGCGCGCGTGGCGGGGGAGTTTCTCGCATCTGAAGATGCGGGCATCGGCACCGCGGCGGCGCGCAGCTTCGCTGCGGGCAACGGCGAGAGCGCCCTGATCAACATTGTGCGCGACAAGAGCAAACCGCTGATCGCGCGCCAGCGCGCCCTGCAGATGCTGTTGCGCGACGCACGCACGCCTGACGCCGCCATTCAGAACGATGCGATTCTCAAGGCGTTTCAGGGCCAGACCGAGGACACGGTGATTCGTGTTGGCCCCGGCAGCGGCGATGTGCTGCGGATCCTGCCACTGAGCGACGCCATGCGCGCCACGCTCATCGAGTTGCTGACCGAACCGGATGTGCAGATGCGTTTCCGTGCAGCGAGCGAACTGGCCGTACGCCAGGCGCCGGAAGCACTCGAGCCGCTGCTCGCCTTGCTCAAGGAAAATCCGCCGGGCCTGCGTGACGGCATTGTCAAGGCGCTGGGCAATTACAACGACGCCCGCATGACCGAGCCGTTGCTCGCAGTGCTTAAGACTGAATCCGATTCGCGCGGGCGCGATGCGATCATCAACGCGCTTGGCGCTGCCCGCAACAAGCAGGCCGTGCCCGCGCTGCTGACGCTGGCCACTTCAGACAATCACCCCAACCAGCCCGCCGCCGTGCGTGCCTTGGGCCAGATTGCCGATCCGTCGGCCGGCGCGCCGCTCTTCAATGTCTATCGTGTGGTCAGCACGCGCATCGATGAAGAAACGTCGGCCAACGCCAACAACCGCGGGCGCGATTCAAACCTCAACCGCCTCAATCATCTGCGGCGGCTGCTTGTTGAAGCCATTGGCATGTGCGGCCATCGCGAAGCCGGCGATACATTTATGACGCTCGCCCAGAAGTACCCGCGCTCCGACACTGAGGAATACGCCTTCGTCGCCCTTGGTCGCCTTCGCCACACGCAGGCCTTTGATCCCATCGCAACGCGACTGCTCAAAGGCCCTTACCGTGGCAAGGCGGAGCGCAACGCCAACTACACCGCGCTCGCCTGCACCGAGGCGCTCGTATTGCTCAACGATCCGCGCGCGGCGGCTGTTTTTGAACAGATCGTCCGTAACCCGCCCGATGGCCCCACACTTGACCTTGCCGCGAACGGCCTCGGCCGGCTCAAACATCAACAGTCGATCGATGCGCTGCTGACGCTGCTGGTTGATCCCGCCATTGAACGGGCCATCAAGGAAACAAACATCGCCCCCGCGCTCGCAGCCCATGGCACGGCGGCCCAGACCAAACTCGCCACGCTGCTCGTGCAGGCGCCTGAACCTGCCGGCGGCACGGGCTTCGACGCCGGTGTCTACGCGGCGCAGCTGCTCGCCGCGCTTGGCCCGGATGCATTGCCCGTGTTCGAACAAGCCGCCGCCTCGGACAAACTGTACGTGCTGGCCCGAGTGGTCGATGGCGTCGGTCGCATTGCCGATGAACGCGCCGTGGCCCTGCTCGGAAAACTGGCGAAACACAAAGACCCCCGCGTGCGGCAATGGTCGGTCGTGGCGCTGGGCAAATCGCGCCAGCCGGCGGCCGTACCGCTACTCAAGGCGTCAGTTGCCGATGATGACAAGGACGTTGCCCGTTGGGCACGTTGGGGCGTGGAACAGCACGGGGTGAAGCAATGACACGCGTTTGGCGAAGACTGTTTCTACTTGCCGCCGTGGCGCTGCTGCCCGCCTGCGAGAGCAGTCCGGGCGGTCCTGATGCCGCCGTGAAGGACTACCTCGACAGCATCAAAGATCGTCTGCCGCCGGGCTGGGCAATCGCCCGCGGCAGCGAGGTGACGTTCAAACTGCTGCCGCCCAGCGGGCCCGACAGCATCATCGTGTACAAGACCCAGCCTGTGCCTCTGCAGGACGTGCGGGCCAGCGCCGTGATCGACGCCACGGGCGCCGGCCGCGATTCCGCCACCACGCAGAAGGACACCACCGGCCACATCTATTTCACGCTCGCGCGGCACGATTTCATCGACCCCGAGAAGTTTGCGGAGCAGTTCAAAGCCAACGAGAAAATCCGCCGCGACCACCAGCGCGTGCTGGGACGGATCAGCAACGTGCCGCTGAACGAAAAGGGCGAACCCGTGCCGCGCGGCAACGCCGAGACGGTCGAAGTCAACGCCGTGATGGCCGAATACAAGAAGCTGCCGCCCTTCGTGGAGCACATGCCCACGCATTACTACGAGGGTGTGGCGTTCAAACTGCACGACTGGCGCGTGCAACTCGTACCGGTAGACCGCGACTTGCAGCAGGAGATGAACACCGTGTACGCACTGATGATCGAGCGGCTCAAACGTTACCCGACACGCTGACCTCGACTGGCCGAGAGGGGATGCAATGAAACGGTATCAGCGAAATTGGTGCTGGCTGGCCGTAGGCGCGGCGCTGTGCGCCAGTGCGCTTCCTCTGGCCGCCCAGACGGCTCCCGCGGCCAGTCAACCCGGCGTCACGGTGGCAGCACCGCGCGATGCCGCCTGGGCCGGCGAATGGGTATTCGTGCTCAACGGCGGGGCTCCCAATGGCCGGCCATTGACGATGCACATCGACCACAGCAACGGACAATTCACCGACGCCTGGGCGACGGCGTTCCAGTACAACCAGTCGCTGCACAACGTCCGCATCACCAGTTGTGACGTGAAAGAAGACACCGTGACGCTCAAAATGCAGGTCGAATTTCGGCCGGACTTCTGGATTAAGGGTGGCCAGGGCGAGTTCACCCTCACGTTGCAACGCAAACCTGTTGAAAACCCGGTGGTATCAGTGCATTCGCGCTTGCGCACCAGTTTGGCGCATGCCGCATTGAGCGGAACTTTCACCGGCAGTTTCACGCCGCCGCCGGGCGCGCCGAAGACCGTGTTCGGCAACCCCATTGAAGAGCCCGACCCGCAACCCACGGGCAAAGAGGGGACGATCGAAGGCGTGATCGTGCCCGCGCGCGAGACCGCAGCCGGTTTTCAATTGCCGAAGTTCAATGAGCACCCGCGCATGCTGTTTCGTGCCGGTGATGTCCCGGCGCTCAAGGCGAAGCTGAACGACACGCCGCTGGGCCAGGCTGTGCTTGCGGAACTGAAGTCGTGCGACCATGAAGTTGCCGAGGGACTGCTGTACAAGCTGACCGGCGATGTGGATAAGGCCAAGGCGGGACTCGCCCGCATCAAGACGCTGATGGTCGACGAAACCAAGACGCGCACCAAGGGTTACGGCGGGATGGAGTCGGAACATGTGGCCGACTACCCGGCGGGCCACCAGGCGTGTGCCGCAATGTTCTATGACCTCACGGTCGAAACGCTCAACGCCGAAGACAAACGTGAGATGCGCAAGTGGTTTCGCTTCGTGGCCGACATGGGCCTGCTCAAGCCGTGGAACTACTCCAACAAGGGCTCGACGGCGAGCCCCGCTTCACCCACGGGCCGGCTGGTGTGGGCCGGGGCTTCGATGGTGGCGTTCAATCTCTGGGGCAGCGAGGCGCCCGCGCCGCCGGAACCGAAGTTCAATCCCTTTGAATTGAAGATGCTCGAGAGCGACCCGGCCAACAAGGAGAAAATGGTCGAGCGCCTCGCCAAGGCCCGCGAGCAATGGCAGCACGATCTTGCCATCTGGAAACAGAACAACGGCATGGATCTCGGCGTGCAGCAACTCAACAGCTTCGCCCGCCGCGGCCTCGCCTGCGCCATCCATGAGCAAGTCGGCGAAGGCGGCACCATGGACCACCGCGCCATGCTCGATGCCAACATTATCTATCGCAACATGTTCGGCAAACCCATCACAGGCCGCGGCGAACTGAGCCGTGCCGCCATTCTGCCCCTGATACGCAGCGCCCTCTGGGATACGCGCAAAGCCTCACGCGTCGACAACGCCCTCGACGTGGACGGCTCCACGCTGGTGCGCCTGCTCGTGCTCAGTGAGCCGCAGTGGCGCCCCGCAATTCAATACCACTGGCTCAAGCGTTTGCAGATGACAGCCGCCGATCTGGAAACTGTCGACGGCGCGCGGAAGTTTCTGCAGAAGTCGTTCCCCAACCGCGGTCCCGGCACCGAAGACCCGCTGGGATTGCTTTACACGCTGCAGTATCTCGATCCGAAAAACACAACGCCCCCGACGCTGCCGAGCGTGTGGGACATCGCCACCCGCGGCGAGTATCTCTTCCGCACCGGCGGCATGGACGATCCCGTGCTGCTCAGCATCGATGCCAACACCTCCAAGAGCATGGGCGCCACGCTCTCCGCAGGCACGTTCGAGATCTTCGCCTTCGGCCAGCGCTGGACGGGCTCAATCCCGTGGGGCTCCGAAGTGCGCGGCCGCCACAACGTGCTCTATTCGCCCGGCTTCAGAACGTCCTACGGCGCATTGGGGCGCATCGCCTTCCGCGATATCACCATGAAGCAAAGCACCGCCGCCGTCACCATCGACTGCAACGCGCTGGTGCGCGAAGAGATCGAAACCACCGTCGAGAAGGTCGAGACCGTGAAGGTCGGCGAAGTAACGATGCCGCGCACCGTGACCGTCGAAGTGACCAAGTCCGTCGAGCACGGCTACAAGCACGCGCGCGCATTTGGCGTGGATGTGTCCGGCAAGTGCGGCGCGCCGATGCTGCTCGTGATCGCCGACCGCTTTGATGGCGACATCAAAAAAACATGGGTGTACAACCTGCCCGATCACATCCCGCCGGCAAAGCAGGGCCGCCGCGAACCGCCGTTCACGCCGCCGTTTGACGTCAAGACCGATGCCACGGGTTTCACGCTCACCAAGGGCAATGCATCTCTGCGGGCGACCTTTGTGGCGCCGTCTCCGCTCAAGATTGAATACGTGAAACAAAAGACGCAGATCGAGCCGCATTTTCATCCCACGCGGTCGGCCGCCCGCGGGCCGCAACCTTTCACACGCACCGGCATCGAGGTCACCGGCGAACCCGCCACGACCGGGCACTTTTTTGCAATCATCACATTGCAGCAGGGCCCCGCGCCCGAAGTAAAGGTCGAAGGCACCGGCCTCGACGCCAAGGTGACCATCGGCGGCCAGCGCGTGCGCTTCGACGGCCAGCGCGTGACCATTGAACCCAAATGAGCGAGTGCTCTCATGACGAAGCGATACGCCGTGTTCCTCGGCGCCATATTGGCGGTGATCACCAACGCGGCGTTCGCACAATCCGTCGTGCCGCGCAGTTACATCATCTCGCTCGACCGTGCCGCGTTCGGCGGCGATGACTACGAGAAGAACCCCCGCGAAATGGTCCTCGACCTTGAACAACAGGGCGAACGGTGGGGGCCCGTCTTTGGCCTCTCACGCTCCTACAACATGAACACGCACGGCGGCATCGTGCGGGCTGCGACCATCAACGGCAATGCAATCGAACTTAAGGTTGATACCCTGGTGCGCAGTGACGGCAGCGTCCACGAGGCCCGCGGCAGCTACACCATCAGCCTTACCCGCAATGGCGACGCAGTCACGGGCACGTTCTCCGGTACCTTCAAAGGTAAGGACGTACGCGGCAAGGCCTTTGGTACAGCGCGCGACCTCACGCCGGCGAAGGGCTTTGTCCCGCTCGCCCCGCGCGAACATCCGCGACTTCTGTTCCGCAAGGCCGACCTCCCCGCACTCAAAGCCAAGGCTGAAACCCCGTTCGGCAAAGCGGCATTGGCCCGCATGAACGGCACGACGCTCGGCCGCGGCATGCTCTACCAACTCACCGGCGACAAGAACCATGCTGATGTCGCCATGCAAATGGTTAAAGCCATCATTGGCGAGGGCGGCAAGGACTACATTGAAGACTCGCCCTTCACGCCGAGCCGGCCCGTCGGCACGCGCCTCGAGCACGTCGCGTTCGCCTACGACCTGTGCTTCGAAGCCTGGCCCGAAGATTTCAAAACCCGCGTCCGCAAGTGGGTGCTGATTCAGGCGCACCAGGCGTACTTCACGCCCAGCAAACTCCCCGGCAACTGGCATGTGCAAAGCAACCACGTAGGCACCGTCTTTGCCGGCCTTGCCACGTGCGGACTCGTCATGTTTGATGAGCCCGGCAAAGAGGACCCCGGCACGCCCCTGCCCTATGAAGACGAACAACCGAAGATCGTCATTACTCCCGATGATAGCGGCGGTGTCGACGCCCTGAAGGGTTTCTTCAAGAAAGCCCAGTCCGGCGGAAAACCCGCTGTCCCACAAATTGACCTCGGCGCTGTCGACCCCGGCATGCACCGGCTGCTCCGGGTCAGTCGCTTTTACATGTACCAGCTTTTCCGCGAGTCCGTCGGCACCGGCGGCTTCCAGGCGGAGGTCGGCGGTTACTCCGTTGACACCACCGATGGCCCCAACCGCTACGCCCCTGCGTACCGGCGTGTTTTCGGTTACGACCTCAGTCCCTACAACGACATCGCGTATTACGTGCCACGCAAGGTGTTCGCGGCAGGCCAGGACATCAACGGCACCGGCCACATCGGCAACGACTACTTCGCCGCCCTGTTCCCGATGATTCCCCCGCAATGGCAACCCGAAATGCTCACCGCATGGCGCCAGCATCAGAAAGTCACCAATGATGCCTCGCTCGTCAACGTGCTCGACAACGACCCCGTCCATGCCTTCGTCAACTATCCGCTGGACATGAAGCCCGCCCCGTTGGGCACCAGCATGCCGCTGGTGTGGGAAGCGCCCGACTTCGGCTATTACGCCTTCCGCAACAGTTGGAAAGACGATGCGTTCATTACGCAAGTGTTCCTCAAAGCACGCCCCGTGAACGGCTGGAACGGCCAAAACGCCGGCACCTTCCGCATCAAGGGCCTCGGTCAGATTTGGGCCAGCGGCAGCACCAACCGTCAGCGCACGCGAATCGAAGAGAGCGTCGTGTGGCTGCCCGAAGATGATGTGAACGAAGGCGGCTCAAGTCAGGTTACCTTCCTGAAAACAGAACCTGACGGTTCCGGTGTCGTCAGCATCGACATGAACGAAGTGTACGAGGTCGACCGCAAGTTCTACTGGTCACGCTATGGCCGCGTGCGCTTCGAGAATCCCAACACGCCGGGCACCTCGGGCATATCCGGCATGCGTTCGATCGGTGTGGATTACAGCGGCCTATCCGGCATGCCCCTGCTCTTCGTGGTGGTTGATAAGCTTAGCGGCGGCAACAAGAAAGTCTGGCTCTGGCAAACACCCGCGCCGCCGGAGGAATGCGTGAAGACCATCGACAACGGCTTTGAGATCCGCAGCGAGGGCGCCACGCTCCGCGGCGTCTTTGCCACGCCGCGCCCGCCGGTGATTGATGCTCGCACCAAAACCAAGGAATACATCAAGGCCGCCGGTAGCGGCGCGGGCAAGACCAAGTTCAACGTCACGATCCCATCGGTCCAGGTCGAAGGCGGTGACAACTTCTTCTTCGTCGCCACTGTCGGCAAGGGCGAGCACCCGCCCCTTACGGTTAGCGGCGAGGGGCTCAATGCAACCGTTACCGTGGGCAAACGCGTGATTCGCTTTGATGGAAACAAAATCGTGTTTGGGCAGGCACCATGATGCAACGTCGTGTCCACAATTCTAATGAAATATTCATCTCGTTATAGTATAGTCCAACCATTGTCGCATCCCGTCGTGCAGCACGATCCCAGCGATCCGTGGCGCGAGAGTGTCGGAGCCTGTGGGGGGCACTCTAACGTTGGTTGTGCGGCAAGTCCCGTCTTGAACAATACTCCGTGATTCATCGAGTACGCAAAAGTGCAGTTGCTCGCGTGGTAACTGTTGCTTTGAAGTGGTGCAGTCTCGATGTCCGTCTGGCAGGCGGCGTGTCGCATATCGTCTCGTGGCGTAGGTGATGAATGAGTAAGTTGCGTGTTGGCGTGGCTGTTGTCGTCGCGATGCTGTTGCTCGCGCTGGGACTGGGTTACCTGCCCCAACTGACATTTGAGTCCGCCGTAACCGGCAGTCCGGCGGCTGAACCCGCGCCCGGACCTGAATCCGTCAAGGCCTTCAACGACTGGCTGCTCACTTACCACACCGCACGAGCCCACACGCCTCCGGCACGCGACGGCGCCGCAACTGACCCGGCTGAATCCAATGTGCTGCCGAAGCTCGAAGCCCAAGGCGTTCAGTTAGCAAAGGCCCGCCGTGTCTACATGCGCGAGCTGATTGCCCGCGATCCCGAGCAGGCCCTTCGCATCGCGCTTGATCGCCGCACGCGCGAGGCGCTGCCGCCCGCCGTTCGTGATGAGACCGAGAAGCCCTTCAACACCATGGGCGAACTCGGCGTACTCGTGGCCCGCGACGATTCCACCGGAAAACCCCGCGCCCGCGTTCACCGTGTCGCCACCATTGAAGGCCGCACGATGAAGGCCTTCACCTACGGTTCGCGCCTTACTGACAAGACCCTGGCACGCACTTCCATGAGCGGCATCACGCTGGGCGACGCCGCGGCCATTCGGCCCGAACGCTACCGCATGCTGGCCAAGGGCGAAGCGCCCACCCCCGGCAAAAAGATCGCCGACAGCCGCTGCCCCGTGAGCGGCAAAGGCAAAGCCAAGCCCGAAGAGCCCGCCGTCATTGAAGAAGATGACGACGACGCCGGCGTGATCATCGAAACTGGCGAACAGGTCTATTACCTCTGCCACTCCGGCCACATTGAAAAAGTCGTGAACGGCATGATCGCTGCCGAGGGCGGCACCACCACCGCCGGCCCGATTGCCCAAGCGCCGACCAACGACCCGGAAACCACCGGCGCCAAAAGTGTGCTGCTGATTCGCGTCCGATTCTCCGATCAGACCGGCGAACCCCAGAGCGAGTCGAACGCGCTCTCGATGCTGGCCGGCAATGATACGTTTATCCAGGTCAACAGTTTCGGCAAGACGAACTTCGCCCCGTACGCCGTGACGCCTGTCTACACGCTGCCGCAGACGGCCCAGTGGTACATCGACAATGACACTTCCGGCTACGGCATGAACGTGCTGAGCGATGCACGAGCTGTGGCGGCCAATCCAACAGCGTACCCCAACAATTCTGGCCTCGCCGCCTACAACTACACCAGCTACACCTACGAAGCCGTACGCTACAACGGTGGGCCCGGCAGTTTTTCCGGCCAGGCGTTCGTCGGCGCACGCGGGTGCTGGCTGAAGAGTTCGTCCATCGGTGTGGCGGCTCACGAGTTTGGCCATAACCTCGGCCTGTGGCACGCCAATTACTGGGCCACCACCAACAACGCCTCGCCTATCGGGGCAGGCAGTGGCAACGAATACGGTGACAGCTTCGACACCATGGGCGCCGCCAGCGCCGGCAGCAACCACTTCAACGCCTCCTACAAGTACGAACTCACCTGGCTGCTCGATGCGGACATCCAATCCATTAACAGCTCGGGCGTCTATCGCGTCACCCGCCACGACCACCAGAGCGCGACGGGCATCCGGGGTCTGCGCGTGCCGCGCAGCCCCAAGGACTACTGGATCGAGTACCGCCAACTCTTCACCGGCAACCAATGGATGATGAACGGCGCCGGCATTCGCTGGAAGTACAACTATGTCGCCGAAGAGGGCAGCCAACTTCTTGATATGACGCCCGGCAGCCCTGACGGCAAAAACGACTCGCCCCTCGTCATCGGCCAAACCTTCTCCGACAGCGCCGCCGGCATTCACATCACGCCCATTGCCAAGGGCGGCACGAGCCCCAACGAGTGGCTCGACGTGCAGGTCAACCTCGGCAGCTACCCGTCGAACAATGCCCCTACGCTCACGCTCAGCGCTTCGGCCTCCACCGCCGGCACCGGCCAGGCCATCACGTTCACTGCGACCGCATCTGACCCTGACGGCGACACGCTCACCTACTACTGGGACTTCGGCGACCGCTCGCTCTCACCCAACACCGCCAGCGTAAACAAATCCTTCTCCGCCGCGGGCCAATACCGCGTGCGTTGCACCGTCAGTGACATGAAGGGCAAAACCATGAGCCGCTCGGTGATCGTCACCATCGGCTCGCCCACGGTCTTCACCATCTCCGGCAGCGTCCGCGACGACCTCCTCGCGCCTGTCGCCGATGCCCTCGTGACCAACGGCCTTGCTACCAACGACGCCAACTACCGCTACGCCCGCACCGACAGCGATGGCACCTACACCATCGTAAACATCCCCGCGGGCAGTTACTCCGTGACTTGCGTCGCCGCCGGAAAGACCGTTACCGCCAACGGCTTTACCAACCCCGTGACTGTCGGCCCCAACCAGACGGACATCAACTTCACCGCAACCGAGACGCTCTATCGCATCAGCGGCACGGTTTACGATTTCGCCGGCGCCACCGTCGCCAACGCGGTCGTGACCGATGGCACACGCACCGAACGCACCGCCAGCAACGGCACCTATACGCTCTACCGCGTCCCCGCAGGTTCTTACACCTTGACCGCCAGCAAGCCGGGCTACGTGTTCGGCACGGCTTCGGCCACTGTCACCAATGCCAATGTAACGACCATCAACGTCTACGAACAAAGCCGCAGCATCTCTGGAAGCATTCTAGAACCGGGCAGTACCACCCGTGGACTCAACGCAACTGTCACCACGATCGCCGGTACCTACAGCACGACAAGTACGCCCACTGGCAATAACAATAATCGCCGGAACAACTACAGCGTGACCGTGCCAGCGGGCATCTGGAACGTACGGGCAACTGCAACGGGCTATGCGCTCTCGCCGTCCGGGTGGACCAATCCGGTCGATGTGACTTCCGCCAATGCGTCGTCGAGGAATTTCTCCTCCGTCGCCAGTTCTGCCACCACCTACAGCATCAGCGGCGCCATCACCGACCGCAGCGACCCGCTGGCCAACGCCGATGTCACCATCACCTCCGGCGCGACCGTCGTCGGTACATCCAAGACCGACAGCCGCGGCAACTTTTTTGTCGGCGGCCTCGCGACAGGCACTTACACCGTCACTCCGACCATGAGCGGCCTGACCTTCACACCCGTCAACGCCAGCGTGACGATCACCACGGCCGACATCACCGGGCGCAACTTCGCCACCACGCGGTCAAACGCCTCGCCCACGATCACCGTCGCCGCCGCTGCCAATCCCAACCCGGTCAATGGCACCACCACGTCGCTCAGCGTCACCGCCACCGACGACAAGGGCGAAGAATCGCTTCTCTACACGTGGAGTAACGTCGCCATCCCCAGCGGCGCCAGCGTTACGTATGACATCAACGGCGCTAACGCCTCCAAGCAGGCCACCGCCACCTTTAACCGCGCCGGCAGTCACACCCTGCGCGTCACCGCACGCGATGCCAACAATGCCACCGCCACCAGCGATGTCGTCGTCACCGTCAACCAGACCTACACGTCGCTCGCCCTCAGCCCGACCAACACCACCATTGCGCTTGGCCAGTCCCAGCAGTTCACGGCCACCGCCCGCGACCAGTTCGCTCAACCCCTTACCACGCAGCCCGAGGTGACTTGGTCCGTTAGTGGCTCCGGCACTTCCATTTCGGCCACCGGCCTCTTCACAACATCTGCGCCGGGCACCTTCACCGTTACGGCCACCGCCAATGGCCGCACCGCCATCACCAACATCACCGTCGGCTATCCCGCCGGCCCGGGCACCGGCATCCTCCGTGAAGTCTGGACCAACATCACCGGCAGCACCGTCGCCACCCTCACCAGCGCCGCGGCCTACATTGCCGATACGCCCACCTCAACAAGCACCCTCACCACCCTCTTTGAAGCGCCGACCAACACCGCCGACAACTATGGCCAGCGCGTCCGCGGCTACTTCATCGCGCCGGTCAGCGGCGCCTACCGCTTCGTCATCGCTTCCGATGATTCCAGCCAGCTCTTCCTCAGCACCAGCGAAGATCCTGCCGCCAAAGTGCTCATCGCCTCCGTCTCCGGCTCCACCAGTTCGCGTGAATGGACCAAGTTCAGCACGCAGCTCTCGGCCACCATCAACCTCGTCGCCGGCCAACGTTATTACATCGAAGCACTGCACAAAGAAGGCACCGGCAGCGACAACCTCGCCGTCGGCGTCGACCTGCCCGGCGGCATCTCCGAGCGTCCCATCCCCGCCCACCGCCTTGACCCGTGGCTCCTCGTGCCGAAACCCACCATCACCATCACCGCCACCGATCCCCAGGCGACCGAGCCTGAAGACATCGTGCCCGCGCCTTACATTGATGACGGCATTGCCCAGCACCCCGGCCACGATCACGGCACCGCTGCCGACAACGGCACCTTCACCATCACGCGCACCGGCGACACCACCGCCGACCTCATCGTTGACCTCCAAATCACCGGCACCGCGACCAGCGGCTCTGACTACACCGGCCTCCCGACCGCTGTCACCATCCCCGCAGGCTCGGCCAGCGTGACCATTGATGTCGCGCCGCTCGCTGACAGTGTGTCCGAAGGCCCCGAGACCGTCATCGCCACCATCGCCGCCAAATCGATCTACACCGTCGGCACGCCCTCCGCCGCAACCGTCACCATCGGCGATGCCGATCCGCCACTTGCCAACATCACCGCCTCTCAGCCCAATGCATCTGAATCCGGCCCGGCGGCCGGCCAGTTCACCATCACGCTTTCGTACGCCCCGTCAGGTCCCGTCACCGTCAGTTACACCATCGCCGGCACCGCCGCCAACACGACCGACTACACCACGCTCAGCGGTTCCGTCGCCTTTGCCGCGGGCGAGACCAGTAAGCCCATCGCCGTCACACCGGTAGACGACAACATCTTTGAAGGCAGCGAAACCGTCATCGCCACGCTTGCCGCCGGCAGCGGTTACACCCTCGGTGCCAACACCGCCGCCACCGTCACCATTGCCGACAACGACGCCGCACCCACGGCCACCATCGCGGCCACCACGCCCACCGCCAACGAAGCCGGCCCCGTGAACGGCCAATTCACCGTCACGCTCTCGCGGCCATCATCGCAAGCCACCACCGTCAACTTCACCGTCACCGGCACCGCCACCAGCGGCACCGACTACACCGCCATCGGCACCTCCGTCAACGTGCCCGCGGGCAACACCACCGCAACCATTACCGTCACGCCCATCAGCGACGCCACCTCTGAAGGCAACGAAACCGTCATCGTCACCCTCGCCGCCGGCACGGGCTACACCGTCGGCACGCCCGGCAACGCCACCGTCACCATCACCGACAACAACACCGCGCCCACCGTGGCCAGCGCTGCCGCCGTGACTGCCTCCACCGCCACCACGCGCACGCTTGCCGTACTCGGTGCCGACAACGGCGGCGAAGGCAGCCTCACCTACGTTTGGTCGCGTCCGTCCGGTCCGGCCAGCGTCAGTTTCTCCGCCAACAATTCCAATGCGGCCAAGAACACCGTGGCCACGTTCACCGCGCTGGGCTCTTACACCCTCCGCGCCACTATCACCGACGCCCAGGGCCTCTCCGTTACGTCTGATGTCAACGTGACCGTCTCCGCCGTGGCCACCACCATCACCGTCACGCCCTCCGGTATCACCTTGCTTCCGACTGAAACGCAGACCTATGCCGCCACCGTGCGCGACCAGTTCAACGCCACCATGTCGGCCACACCCACCTGGTCAGCTACCGGCGGCACCATCAACACCGCCGGCCTTTACACCGCAGGCAACACCGGCGGCGACTTCACCATCACCGCAACCAGCGGCAGCGCTTCCGGCCAGGTCGGCGTCAAGATCTTCCCCACGCAACTCACCGGCACCCCCGGCAACGACACCTACACCATGCGCCTCTCGCCCAACGGCCAGTTCGTGCAGATGTGGGTCGGCGCCGACACCGGCGAGCCCACCTTCTCCATCGAAACCAGCCGCGCCAACACCATCACCATCCAGGGCGGCGACGGCGACGACAACGTCCTCATCGACGGCACCAACGGCGTGCCCATGGGCACCTACGGCATCGCCTTCGACGGCGGCGCCGGCAACAACACCATCACCTTCAACGTCGGCACCTATTACCTCACGCCCGCGTTCTTCAGCACCCCCAGCAACCTCACGGTGAACATCAACGCCAACACGACCGTCAACATCGGCGACCCGCCGGCCAATACGCCCGTCGCCCCCGTCACCCTTGCCGGTCAGGTCGCCATGTACGCCGTCCTGCCTGAACAGGCCCCGCTCGTCCCCGAGATTGCGGTTAGCCATAATGGCACCAAGCTCACCAGCGGCCAAACCTTCAACTTCGGCAGCACGCGCACCAACCGCGCCCTCACCCAGACATTCACCATCACCAACACCGGCAAGATCGCCGCGACCCTGGGCCAGATCAAACTGCCCGCCGGCTACACGCTGGCCACCGCGCCGGCGACGTCCCTTGCCCCCGGTGCCGCCACCACCTTCTCGGTACGCTTACTCTCCAAGACTGTCGGCACCTACAGCGGCCGCCTCGAACTGCCCGTGACAGACGCCGCCACGTTCGAGCTCCAATTGACCGGCACCGTCACCAAGCGCTAGCGCTGCGACGCTCAAAAAAATGTGCCCGTTCTGGCCCTCGTTGCCGCGGTTCGCTTCGCGCCGCTGTGGCTTTGGCGTAAACTTGCCACGCTAAAGTCCGAATGCGGTTGTGAGGTCCAATATCATGCAAGTGCCAGCGTTTCACGGCAATGTTTCGTTCAATGCCCACCACTCTCCGATGGGGGCGTTCTTCACCTTTACCTGCGGCAATTTTGGCACGCGCGGCGGCCTCGGCCTCGAAGCCCCACGCCCCGGCAACCAGGACATTTACATCGGTGTCAAAGACGGCGATCGCTACTCCGCGCATCCCATGAAGTGCCTCCCCTTCTATGAAGGTGCCGACAAAAACGCCCAGCCCATCCTCCCGGACATGGCCCCCGAAAACTTCGTGCCCGAAATGTCCACCGAGGCCCCCAAGAAGAAACGCTCCGAAGTGCTCGCCTACACCGCCGCACAGTTGCAGCGCTATTACGCCTGGGCGACCGACCGCTGGGTAACCCCCGAGTATGAGTTCGCCATCTACACCCCCTTTGATTCCATCCCCGATCCGCAGAGCGCCACCAGCAACCAGATGCGCGCCGCACTCATCCCCGCCGTCACCGCTGAACTCGTCGTCGATAACCGCAAAGGTACCCAGACCAAAACCGGCTTCTTCGCCCTGCGTTTCTCCGACCCCGGCGTCCGCCTGATCGATTCCGGCCTGTCCAAGGGCCGCGTCGGCTTTGCCTTCCGCGATGACATGGGCGTCGCCGCGGAACTCGTCGAAGTCAAAACCGACGGCACCCGCCTGGGTTCCGATGAAACCGGCGTCTATCCCTTCACCTTCATGCGCTGGGCGCCCAATGAGGGCCTCGCCGATGCCGACAACCCCTCGCACATGCTCGGCAGTTGCCCTGGCATCGGCTTCGAAGTGCCCGCCGGCAAGATGTACGTCCTGCGCTTGGCCTTCGGCTGCTTCGTCAACCGCATCGTCACTACGCGTATCGAAGGCCGTTACTTCTACACCCGCTACTTCGCCAGCCTGACCGACGTCCTCAACGAAGCGCTCGCCTACATCCGCTTTGCCAAGGTCGACTGCAACACCCTCAACGACAAACTGCTCATCTCTAACCTCAACCCCGATCAGCAATTCCTGCTGGCCCACGCCACGCGCTCTTACTACGGCGCCACCCAACTGCTCGACGTCGCCGGCCAGCCCTACTGGGTCGTCAACGAGGGCGAGTACTGCATGCTCAACACCCTCGACCTCTCCGTCGACCACGTCTTCTGGGAAAACCGCTTCAACCCCTGGCTGCTCAAAAACCTCCTCGAAAATTTCGTGCGCTACTACAGCTATCACGACCAGGTCAAAGACCCCAAGACCGGCGAACTCAAGCCCGGCGGCATTTCCTTCTGCCACGACCAGGGCATTTTCAACAACTTCTCGCCCCTCGGCCGCAGCTCGTATGAACTCACCAACCTCAAGGGCTGCTTCAGCCACATGACGCAGGAACAGCTCTGCAACTGGTCCATCATCGCCGCCAGCTACATGGCGTATAACAACGACACCGAGTGGCTCCTGCAGAACAAACACATCATCGAAGCCTGCGCCCAGTCCATGCTCAACCGCAGCATCGGCCCCGATGGCAAACCCACCGGCATCATGACCCTCGACTCCTCCCGCTGCGGCAACGGCTGGGAAATCACCACCTACGACTCCCTCGACGAATCCCTCGGCCAGGCCCGCAACAACCTCTACCTCGCCGTTAAATGCTGGGCCACCTACCTCGGCCTCTACCGCCTCTTCAAGCAAGCCGGCAACAACACCGGCGCTGAGCAGATGCTCCAGGCCGCACGTCTGAATGCCAACAACATCGCCGCTGCCATGCGGCCCGAAGGGTTCCTGCCGGCAGTGTTCGAGAAAGACAATCACGGCTACCACTCACGCATCCTGCCCGCGATCGAAGCGCTGAGCTACGCGATATATTGGTCCGCCGCACCCAACAAGGTGGACGGCTCCGACTGGCTCGCGCTCGCTGAGTTCAAGCCGCTTGTCGAGGCACTTAAGAAGCACACCGTCACGCTGCTTTCCGATAAGGAAAAACGCAACCACTTTGCCGACGGCGGTCTCAAGCTCTCGAGCACATCCAAAAACACCTGGGCCAGCAAAGTCGCGATCTTTGAGCACGTCGCCCGCGAGCTCTACAACCTCGATGAAAACGGCGCCACCCGCACCGCTGCCGCCGCGACCGGCGTGGGGGGGTGGGAAAAATCCGATGCCGCCCACACCAAGTGGCAAGTCGAAGGCAAATCCGCCTACTGGGCCTGCTCCGACCAGATCATCGAAGGCGTCGCCATGGGCTCAAAATACTACCCGCGTATCGTTACGACGATGCTGTGGTTCAAGGGACTGTGACGAGTAGGGGAGTGTCGGAGTTTCGGAGTATCGGAGTGGTCGATGGGACTTCCGTTTGTTCGTGACTTTCGCGGTCTTATCGTGTGGCAACGTGCCATGGATTGTGGCGTGGAAGTGTTTGAACTGAGCAAGAAGTTCCCGCGTGAAGAGCGATTCGACCTCACCGATCAGATTCGAAGGTCCTCCCGTGGCGTTACTGCAAACATTGCTGAAGCATGGCGGAAACGTCGGTACGAAGGTGCATTTGTCGCCAAGCTCTCCGATGCAGAAACCGAGGCTGCGGAAACCCAGAATTGGCTTGAGTGGTGCAAACGGTGCAGGTAACTGCCGGCTGCGAAATGTGACGAGCTTTTCGCGAGATATGATGAGATACTGGCAATGATCGTAAAGATGATTGATCATGCTGACGAGTGGTGTCGAAGAAGCAATCCGCAGATCGCCTCACGTAAACGCAACTCCGATACCCCGATACTCCGAAACTCCGATACTCGGAGGAAGCTATGAGCTACGACCAAAGCGGTCCCGTCACGGTAAACGAAACCAAATCGTTGCTCGTGCTCGTCGCGCTCCTCGCAACGATCGGCGGCGGCACCTGGCTCGCCCTGCGCATGAACCAGCCCAGGCCCGTCGAAGAACCGATCAAGCCTGTTGCCGTAACTCCCACGCCAACACCCGTGGTCAAACAACCCGCCACACCCACTCCCACCACGCGCGTCGCCACATCCGCACCAACGCAGCCCGCCACGCTCCCGTGGTGGCAACGCACCGTCGTTGAAGGCGTTAATCGCTTCGGCCCCACGCGTACCATCATCAAAATCGGTTCCACGCAGATCTCCATCAGCCAGAGCCGCACCACCGGCGTCAACGTCAGCCGCACCGTGTCCCGCGATGATCTCGCCCACTACGAAAACTGGCAGGTCGCCACCTCCGTCATCCGCGCCCTCAACGATGCCGACGCCGCTGATCGCCTCGGCCTCACGCTCGACCAAATCAAGCAACTCCGCGCCCTCGAACTCAAGCCGCTAACGCTGACTGCCGCACAGATCAAAACCTATCGCGACTTGTTTGAGCAATATGCAGCCGCTCATACAGATGTTCGGGCAAACGAAAAATTCGCTGCGATCGACAGCGCCCTGATCGAAACCACCAAGGCGATCGCCGGCAATAAGGCCGAGATCGAAGCCTTCGACCAGAAAATCGCGCAGGCTCGAAAAATCCTGACCCCCGAGCAGATCACCGAGATCCGCGAAATGTGGGCCGGCCGCCGCCCGACACGCGGCCCGTCAACGAACCCAAACCGCGAAATGCCGTAAGACTAATTCGTTTGTAAGTTCTTTTGAGAAAGAAAAGGTGCAAAATGCCGGTACGTAAAGCTTCCGCCGTGTGGCATGGCGATTTGATCAAAGGCCGTGGCGAGGTGAAAACTGAAAGCGGTGCGGTCAACAATCCGTACGCCTTCGCCACGCGGTTCGAAAACACCCCGGGCACCAACCCCGAGGAACTCCTCGGCGCCGCCCACGCCGCCTGCTATGCGATGGCCCTTTCGTTTGTCCTCGGCAACAACGGTTTCGCCGCCCAAAAAGTATCGTGCGATGCCGCCGTGTCGATCGACAAGGTCGGCGATGGCTTCAAGATCACCAAGATCAAGCTGACCTGCCAGGCCACCGTGCCCGGCATCACGCCCGAAAAGTTCGCCGAGATCGCCACCGCCGTAAAGAGCGGCTGCCCCGTCTCGCAGGCCCTCTCGGCCGTGCCGATGGAACTCGACGCCAAACTGGTCTAAGCAAAAAAGCAGAAGCCCCGGCGCATCCGTGCGCCGGGGCTTTCTCTTGCGCGCCGCTCGGAGGTCAATACGTCGTGATCGCGGCGCCGGTAATGTTGCGTGCCCGGAATGTGTACTGCGAACCGTTAACCGTGTAATACCAGCCGGCATTCGTATCCGTGGCCGCGGTGCTCACGCCGGTCCGGCCGTTGATCGGATTGGTCGGGGTCTGCTTGATGTACGGACCGAACTTAAATGTCGCGTTGGCCGTCGCGCTCGTCGTGCCGCTGGTGTTCGTGGGGTTCAGCATGAGCGTCCACAGGCTCGTCACCGGTGGGGGGGAATTATTGTGATGCACCTTGTAGAGTTCGACCTGCGTGCGCAGCGTCTTCAGCTGGCTACGCAGATTGCTGTTGCGGGCATCGCTCGAAGCGTTCGTGAATTGCGGAATCACCACCGCCGCCAGAATCCCCAGGATGATCACCACGATGAGGATTTCCACGAGCGTAAAGCCGCGGGTCTTGCGATTCATTGGTCACTCCAGTTTGGCGTCCTGAATTGGCCCGGGCATCTCGTTGAGAACAAATGCTGGCGGCACGCTGTCCCCTAAATCGGTCATACAACGAACCGGCTTCATAGATTTCTCATGAGAAATTCAACAGCTCGACCGCAGCCGATAATCGCGGGAATCTCAGGCCGGCGCCGCCGACTCGTCGCTTCCACGCTCGCTGAACAACGCATCCACAAACGCGTCAGGCTCAAACGGCTCCAGGTCCTCAGGCTTCTCCCCCAACCCCACAAACTTCACCGGCAAATTCAACTGGTGCCGAATCGCTACCACGATCCCGCCCTTCGCCGTGCCGTCCAGCTTCGCCAGCACAATGCCGCTCACCTGCACCGCCTTCAAAAACTCCTCGGCCTGCCGGATCGCGTTCTGCCCCGTCGTCGCATCCAGCACCAGCAGCACCTCGTGCGGCGCATTCGGTATACGCTTCTCAATCACCCGCCGAATCTTCGTCAGCTCGCGCATCAAGTGATCCTGCGTGTGCAGCCGCCCGGCCGTGTCCACGATCAGCACATCCACATTGCGCGCCACCGCTGCATCGCACGCATCAAATGCCACCGCCGCCGGATCCGACCCCATCTGGTGCTTCACGATCTGCACATCAATGCGCTGCGCCCAGATCGTCAACTGCTCCACCGCCGCGGCGCGAAACGTATCGCACGCCGCCACCATCACGGTCTTGCCCTGGTCCTTCAAATACTTCGACAATTTCGCAATCGATGTCGTCTTCCCCGCCCCGTTAATACCCGAAACCAAAATCACCGTCGGCCCGCTCTCGGCAAACTTCAGCGCCCGCGATTCCGCCGGCCAATACCCCTTCATCTCCGCCTTTAAAAACTCGAGCACCTCATCCCCGCTCGAGATCTTCCCCGCCCGCCAGGCCTCGTTCAGGTCGGCCATGATCTTGGTCGTCGCCTTGACCCCCAGGTCACTGGTGATCAGCCGCTGCTCCAATTCATCCAGCAACGCCTGGTCAAGCTTCCGCCCCTTCAGCAGCGACCGCAGCCCGCCGACGAACACATCGCGTGTCTTCGTCAGACCTGTCTTGAGTTTCTCAACGCTGGCCTGGACCGCTTCCGCCGTCTTGCCGAACGCCTTCTTGATAAAGCCAAACGCCATGGATCACTCCCGAGCCCCGCCCCCGGGCTCCGCATCCTACAACGGCAGTTGATCTTAGCAAGGCTTCCCCACGCCAACCTGCAAAAACAGGACGGGCGCGATGGGCCCTTACTTCCCATCGCGCCCGTACGAAGACATTCCGATCAATAGCGGCTGAAATGCCGCTGCGGCGCCGCAGAACGTTCCCGCGCTTCATTTACTTCCAGCGTGCGGTTGCCGTTGGCCTGCCCGTGCAACGCATCAATCGCCGCCTGGTTCTCCTCGCTGCTCGAGAGCTGCACAAACCCGAAGCCCCGGCTCTCCCCGCTCGTACGATCCATCATCACTTTCGCCTTCAGCACCGTGCCGTACTGCGAAAACATGTCGCGCAGCTCCGCATCCGAGACGCTGAAGTCCAACCCGCCCACAAACAGTTCCTTCACGCCCGGCGCCAGCTCCTGCCGCGGCGCGAACCCCCGGCCCCCGCGCTCGCTGCCGCGCCCGCCAAACCGCGGCTTACCGCCGCTCTGGCCCCGCGCGTTGCCACCGCCGCCTTCCGTCTTGCCCCGCGCCTCATTCACCGACAGCGGCTTGCTCCCCAGGACCTGCCCGTTCATCGCGGCAATCGCCGCCTGGGCCTGGCTTTCATCGGCGAAAGCAACAAAGCCGAAGCCCTTACTCTGGCGCGTTTCCTTGTCCGTTATCACCGTCGCACGCTGCACCTCGCCGTGCGCACTGAACGCATCACGCAGGTCATCATTCGTAATCGAGCGATCCAGATTTCCAACAAACAGTTCGGTGGCCATTGCCATCCCCTTGGTATTGGCGGTCAGCCGCTTCGCTCACGTGCGAAGCCCCAACCGCCGGTGAGTAATCAAACGCCCGCCGGCTCCGCAACGGCCCACACGGGAAAAAGGTCTTCATAACTTGCCCACGCGTCCGGCCCCGCCGCCAACTCATCATCCGTCAGCAGGCACGACGCCAGACACGCCAGCAAAAAGTCTTTGTTCATGTTCGCCCCGATCATCACCAGCTCCTGCCGCCGGTCGCCCCATGGCTCCTGCCAGATCGACTCCACATACGCCCGCGTCGCCGCATCGTCCGGCCACGTCGCGCGATCCGCGCTCGCCCACCAACGCCCGCCCGGATCAATCGTCAGCGACGCCCCCGCATGGCCCCACACGCCCACATAGTCATGGCGCGAGGCAATCCAAATAAACCCCTTCGAGCGGACCACGCCCGGAAAACCCTTCTCAATCAGCTCATACAGCCGGAACGGATGAAACGGCCGCCGCGCCCGAAACACCAAACTGCTGATGCCGTATTCTTCCGTTTCCGGCGTGTGCTTGTTGTTCAACTCTTGGATCCACCCCGCCGATTGGCTCGCCTTGTCCATATCAAAGCGCTGCGTGTTCAAAATCTCCCGCGGATCGATCTGCCCGCGCGTGGAAGTGATCACCTTCGCCCCCGGATTCAGCTTCCGCATCATCGCCACGATCTGCTGCAGATGTTCCGGTTTCACCAGGTCGGCCTTGTTCACCACGATCACATCTGCAAATTCCACCTGGTCCACCAGCAGGTCCGCGATCGTGCGCGTGTCGCCGTCATCCGTGCCCAGTTGGCGATCCGACAGATGGTCCGGTGAACCCAGGTCGCGCGGAAAATTCTGCGCATCCACCACCGTCACCATCGTGTCCAGCCGCGTCAGGTCCGACAGCCCCACGCCCTGTTCATCTTTGAACGAAAACGTCACCGCCACCGGCAGCGGTTCGGCAATGCCCGTGCCCTCAATCAACAGGTAATCAAAACGCCCCTCGCGCGCCAGCTTCGCAACTTCCTTCAGCAGGTCGTCGCGCAGCGTGCAGCAGATGCAGCCGTTGGTCATCTCAACGATTTTCTCATCCGCCCGGCGCAGCGCTGCCGCGCCCCCTTCAACCAGCCGGGCATCAATATTGATCTCGCTCATGTCGTTGACAATCACCGCCGCGCGCAGCGACCCGCGCGTGGAGAGAATGTGATTCAGCAGCGTGGTTTTACCCGCGCCCAGAAATCCGCTCAGCACAGTGACGGGAAGACGTTTCTGCATGTTTGGCTCCGGCCATCAAAGAATGGGGCGATGGACGCCGCTGCGCCCATCGCCCCTGACAGTTACCGCAACGAAACCTTGCGCCGGCGGAACAGCAAACCAGCCGCGCCCAGGCCCAGCACGCTCAGGCTTGCCGGCTCCGGTATCCCGCCGCCGCTGTCGCCGTCCAGCCACGCTTCCAGCGCCTCGTGTGCCTCGTGGCTCTCTTCTTCGTCCGCAAAATTGCCATAGATAATCCAGATCGGATCCGAACTCGCGATGCCGCTTTGGTCCGTCGTCAGCTCAATCTGGAAGAAGTACACGCCCTCGGCCGGGTCCAGCAGGTCGCCCGGGTTGAGCGTTGACCCGATGTGCCGGTGCAGGATGTCCGCGCCGTTCGCAACGCCCGTGTTGGCCGTGTTCAGGTTGAAGCCCGTCTGCGCGCCCGAGGACCCCGTGATCGTGCGCGTGTTGGACCCGACGAACCACGTGATCGATTCATTCGTGGTCGGCGCCGTCAGCGCCGGGGTGCCGCTGCCATCCCAGTAATACAGCGACGTGAGAATGTTGAACCCTTGGCGCGAGCCGTTCAGCCAGCCGAAAGTTTCGCCGGCCGATCCTTTGCGCAGCGAGAAGCCGGGGTCATCAACAAAATATGGGTCCAGCGGGTCTTCGCCGAAGTCATAGGAAAATTTGTCGAACGGGCCGGCGCTGTCCTCCGCGGGGTCGTCGTGCGAGTAGCCGCCAGCATAAAGCTTGCCGCCCTCAATATATGGACGAATGTCATAGTGTGCATGTGGACCGGCCAGCGCCAGCGTCGGCGCCAGCGTGAGCGTCACTGCCGTGAGAGAGAGGATGCCCTTCATTTTCTGCCCTTCGAGAATTGACCGCGTCGGCAACCGAGCTTGCGGCACACGCCGCATCAGGGGCTCAGTTGCTCAGCCCCGGATCAAATAGGTTGCGTTGATAGTTCGTATAGACCTCGCGAAACTCGAGTGTCTCCGCGCGGCCATCCAGAAACCCCCAGTTCGTCCGCGAACCCCACGCGACCCTCGGCCCGCCATGGCGATCGATCTGCACATTCTGGGAAGCGCGAAACGGGATGTTGCCGCTCGATCCCCAGTTCTCAATGTGCGTGTGGTCCGACACCGCAAAAGAACCGGTCTCCGTCATCTCCAGAAACTGGATAACGCGCGCCGGTGCGCTGATCTGTCGCATGCTGACGTACGGCGGCGGGTTGCTGCCGGTGGGGGAGGGAAACGGATGGTACACATCCAGGAAGTTGTTGATGCCATAGCTCGTGCGGCGGTACGACCCACTTGCCGCCGGATCGCCCGTGCTGTTCGTATTAGCCGGCCAGAGCGTCGATGTATCTGCGGCGCAGCGCGCCAGCAACCGGCTGCCGATGTACGTTTGAAGCGAATAAATGAACGCGCCCGGATCAGCCGGCCCGGCGCCGTGCGGCAGGCCCGATTGCACCAGCAACCCATCGTTCTCCTGCGCATAGATGATCTGTGCGAGTTGCATGTTCCGCATGTTCGCCAGGCAGTGCGTCGTCCGCGCGCGGGCTCGCGCCATCCCCAGACTCGGCAGCAGGATCGCCGCCAGCAGCGCGATAATCGCCACCACCACCAGCAGCTCAATCAGCGTGAAGCCGTGAGGCGACCTTGTGCCATTCTGTAGTACATGCAATCGCATAAGAAATGCAAGCATAAAACAAATGCAAGTCATTTGCAATACCTTGCTTCGAGTTTTTGGCCCGGCCCCCGCGTGGTACGCTCCCCGCATGACCCAACCGCCGACCACCACCCCCCAGCCGCACGTTCCAGCCCTTGCCCCCAGGTCGCTCCCCGCCGACGCCCTCCGCGGACTCGCCGTCCTCGGCATCTTCGTCATGAACATCACCGCCATGGCCCTCCCCGAAATGGCCTACGTCAACCCCACCCTCTACGGCGATTTCTCAGGCCTCAACTTCCTCGCCTGGCTCCTCGCCCACCTCCTCGCCGAACTCAAATTCATCACCATCTTCTCCATGCTCTTCGGCGCCGGCGTCTATTGGCTCGCCGAATCACTCGCCCAGAAACCCGGCCCCCTCTCCCCCGCCAAAGCCCACTACCGCCGCATGGCCATCCTCTTCCTCTTCGGAATGGCCCACGCCTACCTCGTCTGGTACGGCGACATCCTCGTCTCCTACGCCCTCGCCGGACTCCTCATCTACCCCATGCGCCGGCTCCCCGCATGGGCCCTCCTCCTCATCGGCATCGCCCTCATCGCCTGTGAATCCATCCTCTACCTCCTCCTCGCCCTCGGCATTCACCTGCTCCCCCTCGATATCCTCCGCGAAATCGACGCCGCGTTCAGCCCCTCCCTCCAGGACATTCAGTCCGAAATCGCCGCCTACCGCAGTGGATGGCTTACCCAGATGACCTACCGCGTCCCCACCGCCTTCTACTTCCAGGTGCCGGTCTTCCTCCTCTGGACCTTCTGGCGCACCCTCGGCGTCATGGCCATCGGCGTCGCCATCGCCAAAACCGGCGGCTTCCACGGCCGCTGGCCCACCTGGCTCTACCTCGCCTGCATCGCCAGCGCCCTGCTCATCGGTTGGCCCCTCACCATCGGCGGCGTCCTCTTCAACAACTACCACAACTGGTCCGCCACCCATCTCTTCTTCTGGGGCATGCAGTTCAACTACTGGGGCTCGCTCTTCGTCGTGCTCGCCTACTTCGCCGCAACCGTCCTCATCGTCCGTCACGCCCCCAGACTCCTCTGGCCGCTCCAACAAACCGGACGCATGGCCTTCACCAACTACCTCGTGCAGTCACTCCTCGGCACGTTCATTTTCTACGGCCACGGCCTCGGTCACTTCGGCTCTGTCGATCGCTTCCCGCTCCTCTGCATGGCCCTCGCGATCGGCGGCGCACAAGTGATCTTCAGCATCCTTTGGCTCAGTAAATTTCCCCAAGGCCCCGCTGAGTTCGCCTGGCGCCGCCTCGCCTACGGCAGAGCTCGATCCACCCCCTCTTGATTCGCCTTTACCGTTGGGCACTCCCTTTGCGTTCACTCCTTTCGTGCGACGCACGGCTGACCTTTTCGTAAGGTCGCCACGATGTCGCGACACATTCGTTGCGAAAGGGGCAAATCATGTCACTCGGCTTGATTCTCTTGATCATCCTGGTGCTGCTCATCATTGGAGCGCTGCCGACCTGGGGCTACAGTCGCGATTGGGGTTTCTTCCCCGTCGGCGGCCTCGTCCTCGTGATCGTTCTGGTGCTCGCCATCCTCGGCTATCTCCCCCTGTTCAACGCCTGACGTTTCACAGCGCCGTCTGCAAAAAAGTGATGCCGGCCTGAATGTCCGCAATCCGGTCATGGCCGGCCTCACGTTCAATCACCAGCGGCCCGCGGTAGCCATGCTGCCGTAACGCGGCGATCACGCCCGCAAGGTTCGCATCGCCCTGTCCCAGTGGAGTCTCAACGCCGCGCCACGCGGTGGCCTCCACCGGCGCGGGGCGGTGCACTTTCGCGTCCTTCGCATGCACATGCCGGATATACGGCGCCAGCGTCGCAATCGCCGCCACCGGGTCGCCCTTGCCATACAACAGCAAATTCGCCGGATCAAAATTCACGCCCACGTTCGGCCGGTTCAACGCCTTCAAAAACGTAACCAGCGTCTCCGCCGATTCCTGCCCCGTCTCAAACAGCAGCGCCAGGCCCATCTTGGCGTACTCATCCGCCAGCCGTGCCAGCCGGTCGCGCAGTTTGTCAAAGGCCGCCCGCTCCCGTTGCTCCGGGATAAACCCCGCATGCGTCGAAATCTGCGTCAGCCCCATGCTGTGCGCAATCCGCCCGCACGCCATCGCCAGCCCAAACCGCTCCTCAAACGTCGCATCCGGCACCAGCCCCCCGGTATCGTGAATCGTCTTCAGCGTCGAATAGTTCTCCCCCGGAAACCCCACCATCCCGCACGAAATCGCCAACTCGCTCGCCTCAAACTGCATGATCGCGTGCGTCTGTTCCTGCGGCGGCAGTTGCGCCAGCGGCCCCAGCGCCAGATGCACCACCCGCAAATGAAAATGCTGCAACGCCGACACAATCGCCGGCGCCTCAATGTGATGCAGACACCACGAGCACAACCCAATCTCGAACGGTTTCGTTTCAGTTTTCATAGCGTTTCTCTCAATGAAACTTCTTTGCCACGAAGTCGATTTCAATGCGATCAAGCCACCCTAATCTGAAAAGCCCTTCGTGACCTTGGTGCTCTTGGTGGTTTGAAAGCGATTTCTAGTGCAAAAGCGACTGCGCGTCGCTCACCAGGCACAACCCGCCGAACGCCTTCAGCAGCGGCCGCACCGCCTTCGTGATCGGCTCCACCTGCTCCGGCGCACACGCAATCAAAATCATCGCGTTCGCCAGCACCGACGTGATCTGGTCCGCATGCCGCTCCCCGCGATGCCCCTTGCCCGATACGTTCTGTATCACCGTGTACCCCGGCGCCAAAGGCTCAATCAACTTGATCATCCGCGGCAATTCCAGCGCATCGATCACGATCTCAATTCTCTTCACAGCCTGCATCGCTCACCACCACTTGCTAATGATAAACATGTACGACGGAATCCCCACCAGTATGTTGAACGGAAATGTGATCGCCAGCGCCATCGGCACATACAACCCCGGATTCGCCTGCGGCACCGCCAGGCGCATCGCCGCCGGCACCGCAATGTAACTCGCCGATCCGCACAAAATCGCAAACAGCAGCGCATCCCCCGGACTCATCCCAATCACCTTCGCGACGATGATCCCCACCAGCGCGTTGAAGATCGGCATCAGCAGCGCAAACCCGATCAAAAATCCGCCCGCCTTCCGCAAATCCCCCAATCGCCGCGCCGCCACAATGCCCAGGTCCAACAAGAACAGCGACAGCATCCCCTTGAACAGCAAGTTGATGAACGGCCCCATGTCCATCTCCCCCTTCTTGCCCGACACATACCCAATAATCATCGACCCCACCAGCAGCAACACCGACTGGTTAAACAGCGAATCGCGAATCAACTCCCCAAAACTTGATGTCAGCTTGTGCCCATTCGCCGTCGGCTCCGCACTCTCCCGCGCAAACATCCGGATCAGCAGCACCCCGATGATGATCGCCGGCGATTCCATCAACGCCATCGCCGCCACCATGTGCCCTGAATACTTGTACATCGCCGCCGCTTCCGGCGCCGCCTTCCCCGCCAGGCTGTCCAAAAAACTTGTCGCCGCGATAAACGTCACCGCCGAGATTGACCCATACGTCGCCGCAATCGCACCGGCATTGTGAACGTTCAGCTTCAGCCGCAGCACAAAAAAGCAATACAACGGCACGATGCACGCCATCGCCATCGCCGCCGTCAGCGACAACGCCACCGCCCCGTTCAACCCCGAATGATGCAACTCCACCCCGCCCTTAAAGCCAATCGCAATCAGCAAATACAGCGAGAAAAACTTCGGCAACGGCTGCGGAATATCCAAGTCGCTCTTCAGGAAAACCGCCAGCACGCCCAAAAAGAAAAATAGCACCGGCGGACTGACCGCGTTGGACAGAATGATCTGTAAGTCCATACACCTTTACCCACAGGCTCGCGAAGTATTTGACCTATTGCAAGGCTTACCCGATAAATTGTCAAACCGGTCGTTTTTTACGAGTAAACCATGTCGAACGAGTACGACTTTAAGCCCGAAGAACCAAAACGCACGCCCAAGCCCGGCGATCCCGACTTCGTCCCGCCCCCCGTCATCATCGAAAAAGAAGCCCCCCAGGACGAAGCCCCGCCCCCGCCCGACCCCGATGTCGAAAACAACAAAGGCATGGCCATCCTCGGCTACATCCTCTTCCTCGTGCCCCTCGTCGCCGCCCCCAAAAGCGACTACGCCAAGTTCCACGCCAACCAGGGCCTCCTCGTCTTCATCTGCTGGATCATCGCCGTCGTCGCCGTCATCGCCCTCTGGGTCGCCAGCCGGCTCCTCACCCGCTTCGCCGCCGACATCACCATGCTCTACTACTTCTTCTCCTGCATCTTCCACGTCCTCCAGGCCGCCCTGCTCATCAGCCCCCTCGTCCTCATCGTCATCGGCATCCTCAACGCCGCCAACGGCGAACGAAAACCCCTCCCCCTCGTCGGCCAAATCAAGCTGCTCAAGTAGAACCCAAGGCTCTCAGATCCCAATCCCTCAATCCCCGCTCGTAAACATCCCGCGCACCATCATGCCTAATCCGCACGCGATCAGCCCCGTATACACCACATACGTCTGCCCCGGCGCCGCCGAGTTGTATGAAAAGATCGACGCCGCAATCCCGCCCACCGTCATCAGCAGGCCCAACCCAATCCGCCAGCCCCCGCCCCCAACCGCAACATAATTGTGCGAACTCGCCTGCTTCACCGGCCGCGGCGGCGGCGGCGGCGCCTTCTGCACCATCGTCTGCATCCGCTCGCCCGTCCGTTGATTCGTCCCGCACATGGTGCAGATCGCCGCGCCCAACTGCAGCGGTGTGCTGCATGTCCGGCAAACACTCGCAATCGATCCCGCGCTCGCCGCCGACTGCTCAACATCATCAAGGTTAATCGTCTGCCGCCCCGACAGTGCCGCCAGCGGGTCCTGCTCCGACGCCGACACCTCCAAGACCTCTTCCGCCGCCGGCGTCACCAGCGCCGGAAACGTAATCCGCCCGCCGCACTTGCACTTTACCCGCTTCCCCGCCAGCGTCGGCTTAAACACATATTGCTTGCCGCACGTGTCGCATGAAACATGGTCTGACATGATACAACCCCAAGCTGCTTAAGAAGTGGCCGATGTAAGCAAAAAACTACCTCTTTGTTTGGAAAATTGCAATCATTTCCTGCCGCCAAATCCCGGCAGGACCCGCCGCAAAAACGAAACTTCCCCGTGTCCCCTAAAAGAATACTTGCTAGTCCACAATTACATGGTAAGGTATTCCCGTCGTTCATGTCTTACCGAGGTGTGCCCATGAAATCCGCGTACGCTGCCGCCATGCTCGCCGTCCTGTCCGCCACTGCCTTCCCCCAAACCCCGCCCACCCAGCCCGCGGCCGCCGCACCCGCCACCGTCAAACCCGCCCCCTCGCCCCGCACCTACCTCACCCTCCGCGCTGATGAAGACTGGCGCTGGCTCAAAAATGAACCCGCCGACAAAGACCCCTTCGACCCCATCAAGTACATCCCCCTCGATCCCGCGAAAGACTGGTCCCTCACCATCGGCGGCTCCGCCCGCTTCCGCTTCGAATACAAAATCAACCCCGCCTTCGGCGCCACCAACGCCGCCAGTCCCACCGCCAATGATGACTATTTCCTGCATCGCTATTACCTCCACGCCGATCTCCGCTACCGCGATTCCCTCCGCATCTTCGTCGAAGGCAAGGCCGGCTTCATCGATGGCGAAAAACGCAACCCGCCCCCCACGCCCCAGCCCGCCGACCACGTCGACCTCCACCAGGCCTTCGTCGATCTCTCCGCCTCAAAAGAATTCACCCTCCGCCTCGGCCGGCAAGAACTCCTCTACGACAAACAAAAACTCGTCGGCCCCCTCGACTGGGCCAACGTCCGCCGCAGCTTCGACGGCGTCAAACTCATGATGAAATTCGACCAGACCAAAATCGACGCCTTCTGGGCCCGTCCCGTCGTCATCGACAACGACCGCTTTGACCAACCCGACGACAACACCAACTTCGCCGGCCTCCACGCCACCACGCCCCTGCATAAAGATCACCAGATGGCGCTCTTTACCTACTACCTCAACCGCAACCGCGACACCCGCACCACCTTCGGCCCCGAATACAACGCCGATCTCAAGGCCGGCAACACCGACCGCGTCACCCTCGGCGCCCGCTTCTGGGGCAAGTTTGACGCCTGGGACTACGACGTCGAAGGCGGCCCCCAGATCGGCCAACTCGCCGGCGACGACATCCTCGCCGGTTACGTCTCCGCCGAAGTCGGCTACACCTTCGCCGATGCCTGGGCCAAACCCCGCGTCAGCGTCGGCTACGACTATGCCAGTGGCGACAACGCCGCCGGCGACGGCCAAAACAACACCTTCGACCAACTCTTCCCCACCGGCCACCTCTGGTTCGGCTACGTCGACATCCTCGGCCGCCAAAACATCAACGCCGGCAACATCACCCTCACCATCCAACCCACCAAAGAACTCAAGATCTGGGCCAGCTACCACATCTTCTGCCTCGCCGACTCCAACGACGCCGCCTACAACGCCGCCGGCGCTCCCTTCCGCCGCAGCACCTCCGGCACCGCCGGCATGTCCCTCGGCCACGAGTTCGACATCACCGCCAGCTACCAACTCGACCGCCACACCTCCTTCCTCTTCGGCTACGGCTGGTTCATTCCCGCCAACTTCATCGACAACACCGGCCTCAGCAAAGACGTCCACTTCCTCTACACCGGCGTCGAATACAAATTCTGACCAGCCCCACGATCCGGCTTCGCGCTCTTCGTGAACCTTCGTGCCCTTTGTGTTGAAAACAACACCTCCTATGACTATGAAGGGCCCCAATTTTCCCCTTGACAATTGTTAGGTATATAGTAAACTACATCTCGGCCGTACGCCATGGCCGCGTTTGGGGGTTCTCATGTTCACGCCTGCACAACTTGAATCGCCTTCCGGGCGCAGGGCACCCCGTGCACCCTGGTGCACAGGGGTTGTATCACCAGAGATGCCGGCATCACTGGTGATACCAATACCCCACGCACCACCGTGCGTAGTCCCCTCATTTTCACCCACAAAAACGCGGTTTCACCCCCTCAACCCCGCCAACATAACCAAACCCCACCCCACGCACGGCCGTGCGTATTGCCCCACGCACCACGGTGCGTACCGTCCTCCCGACCCCAACAACTGGCTCTTCAATCACTGTGAAACTCACAAGCAGCGTCGCAGCGACCCGATCGCTTCCGCGGCCGCTTGCTCGGCGGGCAGAGCACTCAGGCGTTCGCGCTTGGGACTGAAGGGCTCTGCAAACACCGGCCCGGTAAACCCACCGGCAGCAAGCGCCCGCAACATCGCACGGGCATCAATGATCCCGGTGGCCATCGGCATCGCGCGTTCAAGATTCATCTGCTCGTCCCGCGTCCGACCACTCTGGGCATCATTGGCGTGCACCATGTACACCCGTTTGGCGTCCAACGTGCCAAGCTGCTCCACTGCACCCCCGGAGGTGTAAAAATGAAAGAGATCGAACGCAATCCCGATCTCCGGACTGACCGCATCAGCCAGTGCGATGGTTTGCTCCAGCGTATAGATGAACTCGTGCGCGAAATCTACGCGATACGTCTTCGGCCCAATGAACTCAAGGCAATAGCGCACGCCCATCGGCTGGAGAATTTCATACAGGCGGGCAAGTCGCTCACGATGCCACGCGAAGTTCGCAGCAAAATCGCGGCTATCCGAGCCGCTGAAAACGTGGTTGTACGTGATCGTCGCCCCGGTGCGCACCGCACGCGGGATCTCCGCCTTGATCAGCGCCAGGCCGTCCGCGAGGTCATTCTTGTCCGAGAAGACATCGAAAGGCAGGTAAAACATCCGCCACGGCACGCCCGCACGCACCGCCAGCGATCGCGCTGCCTCGGCCGCAGCGTCATCGGGCACAAACTGCCGCGGCAGCGTGGCCGATGTGAAGCCCAATCCGCTCGCCAGTGCCAGCAACTGCTCCAGCGACTGCGGCTTGATGCCCACGCAACCAGGATTGAGATGAAGGTCAAACACGTTCGCCACTCTAGCAGTGGGTGGGGGAGCGTCAAGCACAGGGTTGGTAGCGGGTGCAACTTCCGGCATAATGCCCCCATGACTCAGAATTTGTCGCAGAATGACTTGCTCGCCGCAGCGCGGGATGTGCTTCGCTCCGAGGCCGCATCCATCGCCTCCATCGCCGACCGCCTCGGCCCGCGGATCGTCGCCGCCATCGAGCTCATCCACGACCGCACCAGCGCCCAGGCCGGCGTCGATGGCGCCCTCGTTGTCTCCGGCATCGGCAAAAGCGGCCTCGTCGGCCAGCGCATCTCCGCCTCCTTCGCCTCCACGGGCACGCCCTCGCACTTCCTCCACCCGGTCGAAGCCCTCCACGGCGACCTCGGCCGCGTGCGCCGCCAGGATGTCGTCCTGCTCCTCAGCTACTCCGGCGAAACCGAAGAACTCATCAAACTCGCCGACGCCCTCAAACGCCTCGCCGTCCCCATGCTCGCCATCACCTCGCGAACCGACTCCACCCTCGGCAAGGTCGCCACCATCACCATCGACATCGGCAACATCGAAGAAGTCTGCCCCCACGGCCTCGCACCCACCACCACCGTCAACTGCATCTCCGCCGTCGGCGATGCTCTCGTCCTCGGCGTCATGTCACTGCGGCAATTCTCCAAAGAAGACTTCGCCGCCTTCCACCCCGGCGGTTCGCTCGGACGCAAGCTGCTCAAGGTCGGCCAGGTCATGGAATTCAAACGTGGCGAGAACTTCGTCCCGCTCGCGCAGACGCTCACGGTGGGGGAGGTGCTCGCCAAAGACAGCGCCACCGGCCGCCGTGCTGGCGCGGTCGTGCTGATCGACGATGCCGGCAAACTCGCCGGCGTCTTCACTGATGGCGACCTCCGCCGCCACCTGCGCGCCACGCCCAACCTGATGAACGTGCCCATCAGCCAGGTGATGACAAAGAACCCCAAGCGCATCAACGAGAACGCCCTCGCCTCCGAGGCCCTCGCCATCCTGAATCAATACCGCATCGACGAACTCCCCGTGGTCAACGACGCTGGCGAACCCGTGGGCCTGATCGACGTGCAGGACCTCGTGCGGCTGCGGATCGTCGAGTGACGTGTTTTGGCGATTGCTTTCACTGAAAAACTCGCCACAATAGCCTTTTTCATACACGGAAATCGGGGACCCTATGGCTTTGGGCGATATTCGCTTGTTGATCGTTGACGTCGACGGTGTGCTGACCGATGGCGGCATTATCCGCGATGACAACGGCCAGCAAATCAAACGTTTTCACGTCCGCGACGGCGCGGGCATCGTCATGTGGCGGCGCTCCGGCAAGGACGTCGCCATCATCACCGGCAAAGAGTCCCAGGTCGTCAACCACCGCGCTGAAGAACTCGGCATCGTGCACGTCTACCAGAACATCGGCAACAAACTCGAAGCTTACCAGCAACTTTGCGACGAGTTGGGTGTCAAAGACAGCAACGTCGCCTACGTCGGCGATGACCTGCCCGACCTGCCCGTGATGAAACGCGTGGCCGTGCCGATCGCCGTTGCCGATGCCGTTGAAGAGGTGCGTGCCGTGGCCAAGTACGTCACGAAGTACCCGGGCGGCTACGGTGCTGTGCGCGACGCCATCGAGTTCCTGCTCAAGGACATGGGCCTGTGGCAGTCGGTGGTAGATCGTTATTCGTGAGCCTGACCCCGTGACGGCGGAGCCGACGCATGCACAAAAAAATCTTACTGTTCGTGGTTGGCCTGCTGCTGGCGGTGGGGGCGTTCTTTATCTACCAGTGGCTGACCGGCTGGACCTTCATGAAAGGCCAGCGTCCCACGCTCGTGCTCACGACCCAAGACTCCAAGGGCGTCACCTATGAGCAGTGGACCAAGGACGGCAAGGCCATTGAGTACGAACTCAAGGCCGAAGGTTTCTCCCAGGCGCGCGATGCCAACGGCAAGCTGATCCCTGGCCAGTACGTCCTGGTGCAGCCGCGGGTGACCTACTACATGGGCAAACGCGACATCATCTACATGCGTGCTGACAGCGGCACGCTGCGGGCCGACACCGTCGGCGGTGGTGGTACCGCGGGCGGGGGCATGGCCGGCGGCTTGAGCAGCCAGAAGATGTCGCCGCGCGGCGGCCGGTTGCACGGCAACGTGATGATCGCCTTTGGCCCGCGCGATTCCTTCGGCGAATGGACCGGCGACTGGAAGCTCGAACGCATGGGCGAAGGACAGACGCTCATCAAGTTTGAGAAAGACATCGAATTCAACTGGCTCGACCGCATCGTGCAAAGCCCCGGCGCCGTGCAGGTGCGCAGCGACCGCGTGGCGTTCGATGGCGCGGGTCTCACGTTTGCGTTCAGTCCTGAGCAGCGCGTGCTGCAGTACCTGCGCATCGACAAGGGTGACAAGATCATCGTGAAGCAGGCCGTCAAAGGGTTTGGCGGCATGTTGGCCCCCACGGCCGCCGGCAACGGCAACGCCGCCACGGGCAGCGCCCCGGCTCCGCAACCCGCAGCGACGCAGCTTGCCGAAACGCCCGCAATCCCCAGCGCCACAACACGCCCTGACGGGCCACCCACCTACCGCATTCAGTTTGGCCGTGATGTGCACGCACAGGTCGGCACCTTCTCCTTGTCGAGTGAAAACCTCTACCTGCTGGCCAAGGTGGCCATGGGCAACTTTGACCGCAGCCCGGGCCCTGAACCTGCCGCCACCCGCGCCGCCGCTCCCGTGGCTGATGCCGCCCCGGTTGCCACGACGATTGAGAAACCAAAGCCCGCCAAGCTCGGCCCGCTGGTGTCAGAAGTGTTCGCCCGTCGGCCGCAGGACCAGGTCGGCCCTGAGGATCTTGTTGTCACCTGGGTTGGCTCCATGGAAATGCGCCCGGCCGAGGCTGGCACGCTGCAACTGGCCGACGCACGCGATGTCGCCATCGAAGCTGTCGGTATCGCCGGCAAGCCCGTGGTGGTGCGTGACGGCCCCAACACCGGCAAGGCCGGCCGCGTCTGGTTTCACCAGGCCAGCCGGCGTGTGGAGCTTGAGCCCGGCACGCATGAACAGGTCGCCTTCGACCACCCGCAGCTCGGCCGCGTGACGTGCATGGGTGTGACCTATTGGCAAGACGCGATGAAGCTGCGGCTGCTTGGTCCCGCGCGGGCCGAGATCATCAATGCGGGCTTCCAGCCCCAGGGTGATGCGGCCGCCGCCGACAAGGCCGACAAGAAAGAACCCGTCATCGCCACGTGGGGCAAGTCGCTCGACATGCAGATGGAGATGGTCGACGACCCCAAGTCGCCCGGCAAGAAAACCGCGGCCGTCCGCCAGGCGGTGCTGGTCGGCCAGGTGGGAATCGGCAACTCCACCTTTGCGATCACCGGCAACTCGCTGGATGTGCTCGTAGCCAACACGGGCGACAAAAAGTCGCCGCAGGTGCTTGAGAAACTCGTGGCGACCGGCCCGGTCACCGTGCTCTCGGCCCGGCCCGGCTCAACCATCGCCGACGCCGATCGCCCGGTGGGCATGAGCGCCCAGTCGCTGGAAGTGCTGACGCAACTCGCGGGCAAAGTGCCGGTGTTGTCGAGCATCAATATGAGTGGCGACGTCGTCGCCTGGACCTACAGCCAAAGCACGGCCGAAGGCGGCAAGAAGCAGCTCAACCGGCAGCTCATTCGCACGCCGAAGATGGAAGTGGACCTGTCGCCCCGCCAGAAGACCAATGCCGAAGTGGCTGCGGCTTTCGGCGATGCCGACATCAAAGAAATGCGTGCCTTCGACGGCGTGAAGCTTGAACTCGACGGCTACGGCCCGCAGCAGATCGTGGCCACGGCGCACACACTCACTGCCGACGCCCAGAACGGCAAGGCCGTGCTGGAAGGTGTTGTGCAGCCCAACGGCGTGGTGCGCTTCGCGCGCTTCATCCAGGGCGAGAACCAGATCGCCGGTGCCAAGATCATGCTGGACCAGGACGGCCCGCGCCTCGAAGTGCCGGGCAACGGCGACTTCATTTTTGTTCAGCCCGCCCAGCGTGCCGGCGATCAGCCCAGCCCGGTGCAGGTCACATGGTCGCGCAGCATGGTGTATGACGGCAAGACATTGCGGGCCGACATCGAAGGCGGCGTGAAGGCCCGGTTGCTTGGGCGTGAAGACCAGGAATCGGAACTGCGGGCCGACCAACTCGCGGTGTTGCTGCAGCAGGAAGCCGCTAAGGCCAACGAACGCAACACCCGCATCAGTTTGAAGCAGATCATCGCCACGAAGGATGTGGTGGCCACTGGCGCGACGTTTGACGCCAACAAGAAACCGATCACAGGCGTGTTCATGAAGGCTGGCAAGCTCGCCTACACCGAAGCGACGCGCTCGCTCGAAATCCCGATGGCCGGCACGATGCTGGTTGAAGATTACCGAGATCCTCCAGCGGGGGCTGACCCGGGCAATGAAGCCCGTGGCCAGACGGCATTCAGTTGGGGCGAGAGCCTCGTTTATGCCGGCGATGCCGGCACGATCACGTTCAAGAAAGACGTGCGGATGATTCACGTCCCGACGAAGCCGTTGCGCGTCGGCAACGAGCCGGGCGCGAAGAATCAGAACGAGTTTGCGCAGATCAACCGCATCGAGCTGAACACGCAGCGCCTGGTCGCAACGATGCTGCAGTCGAAGGACAAGGGCGGCGGCGAGACCGTGGCCAGCCCGGTGGCCTTGGGTAGCGGCGGCAATCAGAAGTTGGCGAAAGTCGTCGCCGACAACGGTGCAGCGCTTTCCGTGGACAAGACTGACCTGGCCGGCACGAGTATTGAATACGACGCTCTGGCCCAGACAGCGACCGCTTCAGGCTCGCGCGAAGCGCCCGCCACGATCAACGGCGAAGCCGTCCGCGGCGTGGTTTCGGCCGATCGCGTTTTCTACAACATCGCCAAGCGTGAAGCCACGTTCGACAACATTCGCGGCACGGTAACAACACCGGAATGAGCGGGCGCGATTTGACAGAGCTTTTTCGCGAAATGTCTGTTGCGTTCTGATTTTCGCCTGCCACAATGCACGAACGATCTCGCGGCGGTGGTGCAATCAGTGCAACGTATCAAGTGCCTGGTTCTTCTTCTGATGTTCTTGGCGGCATCACGCGGCCTGGCCCAGCCTGCGCCCACGCTGCTCCGTGATTTTGAAAAATTCATCGCCGCCGACCGCCCCGTAGGCAGCGACGCCGCCTCCGCCGCCGCCGAGACACTCGCGACCGAGCTGTCCGCCTTGGCGAAAGACCACAACGGCCGGCTGCTTCGCCAGAGATTCTACGTTGCGGCGCCGGTGGTTGAACGCTGCAATGTCACCGCACCAGGGACAGATGTTTCGCTCAAACTGTGGCCCTTCATGCCGGCAATGGGCACGCCCGCGGCCTTCGAGAATGGCATTGGTGACGCTCCGGTTATCTACGTGGGCGATGGCACGTTGGCGGAACTGAAGGGCAAGACGATTGCCGGGCAGTTTGTAGCGCTCAACATCACAGGCGAAGGGCCAAGTTGGCAGACGATCGCCGCGCTCGGCGCGAAGGGATTGATCTTTCTCGGCGACGGCACGGAGCGTCTGCCCGCGTTCACGGACAAGCAGCCCAATGTGCCGGTCGGCGTGCCGCGGTTCTTCGCCGATGATGCCAGCACCGTCGCGGCAATCCGTGACGGCCGCGTCAAATCGCTGCGCATCGACCTCGTGATGCGCTGGCAGGATCGTGCTGCTGAGAACGTTTTGTTGCTGCTGCCCGGCCGGCAGAACACGCCCAAGCTCGCTAACGCCAAAGACCGCTGGTACGAACAAATGGTCGTCCTGCAGACTCGCTACGACGGCGTTTCGGTGATCACCGGTCGTGCGCCGGGTGCAACCCAGGCGGCGAATACCGCGGCACTGCTCGAGACCGCCCGGCAGATCGCCGCCATGCCCGACCGTTGCACCGTGCTGGTCGCCTTTACCGCGGGCGATGAATACATGAATCGCGGCACGCGCGAGCTGCTCGCGCTGATCGGCCGCGAACAGCGCGACAATGATCGCGCAGTGACCGCCGTCGAGAAGCGACTGACCGAGGCGAACGCCCTGTTGCTGAGCACCCGCAGCCTGGTGGACGCCTGCGACCGCATCGCACGCAGCAGCGACTTTGCCGCACTGGCCGACGACCTCGTACGTGAACGTGTCGAGATCGAGATCGACCGGCTTGCCGCACGCGTCGAAACAACCTTGCAGAACGCCCGCTTGGAAGTCCGCACGCGCGGGGCTGGCACCGCTGAAGCCCAGGAAGCAGCTAAAACGCTCCATGCCGCGCAGGCCGAGAAGCAGTTGCTCGTGGCGGCGCGGCAGGCGCTCACGCGCGGCACGGCGGATGTGACGACGCTGCCTGCCGACGTGCAAGATCGCATTCGTGCGGCCGCGCGACAGGTGCACAGCCTCTGGGCGCGGCAACTTCCGAAGGTAGAAGCCCAACAAGCGACCGCCGCCGAGTCGCTCGATTTCCGCAAGGCGTGGTCGACCGATGCGCACCCGCCGCTGCTGCATATCGAATGGGCGCTGACGTCGGGAACCGCGCGCTGCGGCTTTTTCTCCCGCGGGCACATCAACTGGCAGAACGATGCCACCGGCGCCATGGCCCAATTCTCACGGGAAATTCGCCGCTACGCCGGCGCATTGCCCGACAGCCGCGCCGAAGACCGCGAACCGGCGTTTGATGCAGATTCCGTCGAGTCCCGCTTCACGCTCGAAACATATTTCATGATGCGCCGGGCCTTCTCGGTTGATGCGGCGATCTTCCGCGGCCAGGCTGCCGGGGCCTTTGCCACCGTTCGCGACGCGTCGAACACCATCGACACACCGCACGACACGCCTGCCAATTTTGACGAAGCTCGCTTTCTCGTCCAAGCGCAGGCGGTCCGCAACATCCTGTGCGGAACTTCGACCAAGCGCGGCGCCCTCGCCGATCCGCTGTTCTACGGCCGGGCAGCGCTGACGAATACCTCCAACGAGCAGCAGGTTCGCCTGTTTGAACGTGCCTTGGGCGAAACCATCCCGCGAATCGGTGCGGCATTCGCGCTGGTCGGTGTCGAGGCCGACCGCGATCGCAACAACGCCGCCATGTCCTGGTCTGTCGCCGGCATGCGGCGCTTTGAATTCAACTTCACACGGGCCGACGGCGAAGCCCGCTTCATCGGCCTGCAACGCAACAAGCATCGTCTGCACGCCTACGACTTCGACGACTACGGCCAGACCACGCGTGTGCTCTCGGCCAACCAGACCGACTTGAAGGGACTCGTCTCCGAATTCACGCCCGACGGCAACCGGCCCGCTCGCGCCCTGCTGTTTGAATGCCAGCGGCTGGACGTGTTCGGCCTGTTTGATCCTCGCTATCTCGACCAGATCGACCGTATTGAAATCCTCGATGCACGCCGCGGCGACCGGGCGCAGTTCACCAACATCTACGCACGCGATGCAATGGCCGCCGTCTTCATGCCACGCGGCACCAGCGTCCAGCCATTCACCTGGCAACTGCTGGGCGCTAAGGGCGATCTTGCCAACCGGCTCATCATGACCAATGCCACGGAGGCCAAGCCCGAGGGCGTCGGCTTCACCACGGTTGATCGCGCTGTGATCGGCGCGCCGGCCCATCGTACGGCGCGCGATTTCTACCAACTCAACGAGAAACGTCGCCGCGAACTTGAGACCTTCGGCATTTCGAATGACGTTATCGATGAACTGCACGGCAAGTCCAAGACGCAGCTTGACGCTGCCAGCGCTGCACTTGAGGCCCGCGACTACCTCGCGTGGCAGCAGGCTACGGCCTCCGCCTGGGCCCTGCAGTCGCAGGTTTATTCCAACCTCATCAACACCAGCAATGGCATCATCAAGGGCATTATCTTTCTACTGTTGGGCGTGATCCCCTTTGCCTACTTTCTTGAACGCCTCGTTATCGCCTCGACCAGCGTCTACCGGCAAATCCTTTGGTTCGCCTTGTTCTTTGCCGCCATGGTCGGCGCGCTCTGGTTTCACCCGGCGTTTCGCATTTCCAACGCGCCGCTGATGATCCTGCTCGCGTTCCTCATCCTGATTCTTTCTTCCACGGTCGTTTACATTCTCTTCGGCAAGTTTGAAGAAGAAATCGCGCGTCTGCGCGGCGCTGCGGCCGGCGCTCATTCCGCCAACCTCAAACGCGGCGCGGTCCTCGGTGCGGCCATCAGCCTCGGACTGTCCAACATGCGCCGCCGCGGCACACGTACGGCTCTCACGCTGGTCACGCTGGTGCTGTTGACCTTCACGCTGCTGGCGTTCACCAGTGTGCGTGAGTCGGTGCAGATCACCCCGCGAATCATTGAAGACGCGGCCAACCAGCCCGCACACATCCTAGTGCGCCAACGGCTTTGGCGTACCTTGCCGCCGCAAGTGTTGCCCGTGGCACGCGCCCTTGCCGGTGAGAACGCATTGATCGCCCGGCGCTACTGGTGGGCCTCCGAACGTGCCGAGACCAGTTGGCTCCTGCCGGTTCAGAATTCTGACGCCTCCTCCACGTTCTATGCGAATGGCATCGTCGGCTTCGACCCCACCGAAAGTCATTTCCATCGCGAACCGCTTGAGACATTGTTGCCGCAATGGTCGCGCTACGAGGCCGATCCCACCGCGGCGATATGTTGGTTGCCGCGCGATGTGCAATCGCTGATCAACGTGCAAGCGGGCGAAGAAGTACTGCTGCTCGGGCGCAGGCTGGTGGTGGTGGGCTTCTTTGACGCCGACAAGTTCACGCAGTTCAAGACTCTCACCGGCGACGACCTTGCCCCAGTGGATGCAGGCAATGCCAATGCCGCGCCAACTGTCACCGCCGCGGTCAATCCCGAAGACCTCGCGACGTTGCCCGAGACCGCCACACGCACACTCCCCGCCCGCTCGATCGTGGTCGTGCCCGCATGGGTACTGCAGCAGAACCTCGGCCGCCTGACGTCCGTCGCTGTAAAACTCAGCGGCGTTGACGACAGCAAGGTGCTGGACGCCGCCGACGAATTCGCCCGGCGCAGCGCCTTTGCGGTGTTTGCATCCGATGGCAAGCAGTCGCGGTCGATCAACGCGGCCCAATCTTCGCGCCCGCAGGACCTCGGCAGCGTGATCATTCCGATGGTCATCGCCGGCGTGATTGTGCTCAACACCATGCTCGGCGCTGTGGCCGAACGCACGCGTGAAATTCATGTGTACACCAGCGTCGGACTGGCGCCGGCCCATGTCGGCATGCTGTTCCTGGCTGAGGCCGCCGCGCTCGGCACGCTCGGCGTGGTCTTCGGCTACATCTTTGGCCAGGGCTTGGCAACGATCCTCTCGTGGACAAACCTCATGGGCGGCGTGGCGCTTAACTACTCGTCGATGGCCGCCGTCTGGACGATGGGCCTCGTGCTGGCGCTCGTGATGTTCTCCGCCGTGTGGCCGGCACGGTCAGCGACGCGGGTGGCGGCGCCGTCGCTCAAACGCGACTGGGTGCTGCCCAAGCCGCAAGGTGATGAGCTTGTCGTGGATTTGCCCTTCACCGTGAACGAGCAGGCCGCTCGCGGTGTCTGTGCATTTCTCGAAGAATACTTTGTCACCATCACACAAAGCGGCGCCGGGCGTTTTACCGCTGATCATTTGCAGGCGTTCTCGCAGGAGGCCCCCAATGGCCGCACCATCCGCGGCCTGCGCGCACGCGTGTGGCTCGCCCCGTATGATCTCGGCGTGATCGAGGCGTTCGAACTCGCCATTCATCCAACGGTCGATGACAACGTCTTCGAGGTGCGCATCCAGATCACCCGCGAGGCCGGCAACCCCGGCACGTGGTACCGGCTCAACCGGCCATTCTTAACCGAAGTGCGGAAGCAGTTCCTGCTGTGGCGAACCGTCTCGCCGGAGCTGATGCAAACCTATATGAAGCGATCGGACGAACTTTTCTCAGGCGACGAGGCCCATGCGCGAAGATCGTGAATTAGCACAATATCGCGACCTCATGAAGCCGCCGACGACCTTCGCCGACGGTTTCAGTGTGCGTTCCGTCATCGGCTGCATTTTCATCGGCCTGGTGATGATGCCCGCGTCGATGTACCTCTCACTGCTGGCGGGCACCGATCTCGGCGGCGCGGCCCGTTGGGTCACGGTCATTCTGTTCGTCGAACTCGCCCGGCGCAGCTTCACCACGCTGCAGCGGCCGGAGATTTTCATCTTGTTCTACATGGCCGGCGCTGCGGTCGCCTCACCCTTCTCAGGCTTGCTGTGGTCGCAGTATTACGCCACGAGCGAGCCCGCCCGGGCCATGGGCGTGGCCGACCAGATTCCATCGTGGGTCGCCCCCTCGCCCGAAGTCATCTCGCTGCGAACGTTCTTCCATCCAGAGTGGTTCGGTCCCATCCTCATGATCATCATGGGGCAACTCCTCGGCCGACTCGACAACTTCGGTCTCGGCTACGTGCTGTTCCGCGTAACCTCTGATGTGGAGCGACTGCCGTTCCCGATGGCACCGGTGGGGGCGCTGGGCGTTACGGCACTGGCTGAAGGCTCTACCGGCGATGCAGAAAAACAAACCTGGCGCTGGCGCGTCTTCTCCATCGGCGGCATGATCGGCCTGATCTTCGGTTTCTTTTACGTGGGCTTCCCGGCAATCACCGGCACGTTCCTCAAACAACCCATCCAGATTTTCCCGATTCCGTTTGTTGATTTCACCCGCAATGCCGAGACCGTGCTGCCCGCCACGCCGCTCACACTGTCATTCGATCTCGGCAATTTTCTGCTGGGCATGGTGCTGCCGTTCTACGCGGTGGTCGGGTCGTTCCTGGGCATGCTGGCCACGTGGATCGCCAATCCGATTCTCTATCACGCCGGGCAGTTGCCGCACTACCAGCCCGGCATGAACGCCGTCGAAACATCATTCGCCACGCATGTGGATGTGTACCTGTCGATCAACATTGGTTTGTCGCTGGCCATCGCCTGCATTGGCTTTTACTCGGTGTACCAGGCCGTGCGCAAGAGCCGTAACAACCGCGCCGCGCGCGATGAAACCGATGCCGAGAAGATGACGGCCTGGCAGCGGCTCAAGAATCCGCCCAAGGGTCGCGGCGACATTCCGCTCTATGCCGGCATCGCGATCTACGTCTTCTCCACCGGCGCTTACATCGCCATTTCGCACTTCCTGGTGCCCAGCTTCCCGCTGTGGATCCTTATCGCGTACGGCTTCATTTATACCCCGCTGATCTCCTATGTCGCTGCCCGCATGGAGGGTGTGGCCGGCCAATGGGTGGACATTCCGATGGTGCGCGAGGCGACATTCATCGCGTCGCAGTCGCTGGGCTATCGCGGCGTCGATATCTGGTTTGCACCGATACCCATTCACAACTACGCGGGCACGGTCGTCAGCTTCCGCACGCAGGAGCTCACCGGCACGAAGTTCACTTCGCTGATCAAGGCGGAACTCGTGATCTTCCCGGTCGTGATCGTCTCGTCGATCATTTTCTCGCAATACCTATGGCGCATCGCCCCGATTCCGTCGGCGGTCTATCCCTTCGCCAACCAGATGTGGGAACTGCGCGCCAAGACCGACGCCCTCACGCACTCCTCTACCCTCGGCGGCAGCAGCATGTTCTACGAGGCGATCAAGTGGCCGTACATCGGCGGCGCGCTGGGCTTAGGCCTGCTGACCTATGGCGCCCTGAGCTGGGCCGGCGCGCCGGTGATGCTGGGCTACGGCCTGGTGCGCGGGCTGGGCACGGGTTTGGCCGCGGGGCTGATTCCACAAATGCTCGGCGCCCTTGTCGGCCGTTACTTCTTCCAGAAGAAATTTGGCCTGCAGTGGCAGCAGTATGCGCCCGTTCTACTGGCGGGCTTTTCCTGCGGCATCGGGTTGGTCTCGATGTTCTCGCTGGGCCTGGTGCTGATTTCAAAGGCGGTGTTCCAGTTGCCGTACTGATCGATCATGAGTGACCAAACGCTGACAACTTCGCCGTCGCCCAAGCGTGCCCTGACTTTGCGGGCCGTGCTGCTGGGCTTTGCGCTCGTGCTGCTCGTATCGATTCTGCCGCCGTATTCCGATTACATCCGCGACAACACCTTCCTCATAGGCAACCACCTGCCGGTGCTGGTGATCGCCACCATCACTGCGCTGATGCTGGTGATCAACCCGCTGCTGAAGGAGCGGCGGTTTGGCCGCGGCGAAATGGCCGTGGCCATCGCGATGATGCTGATCAGCTGCTCGCTGCCGTCGTCGGGCTTCTACCGCTACTTCCAGCCGCAGCTGGCTTCGCCTATTTATTCGCAGAATACCTATGACTGGTATAAGGCTTATCTCGACACGCTGCCTGACTGGCTCGTCCCCGCAAAGGAGGCCGAGGCCAAATCGATCCGCGACTTCTGGCATGGCATCGATCCACGTTCGGCCGACACGCCGTGGACGGAACTCACCGCTTGGCTGATGCCTTACGCTGCGTGGGCGTTCTTCATCGTGCCGCTGCTGCTGGGCGTGATGTTTCTCTGTGCCCTCATGCGCCGGCAATGGGTCGATGGCGAACGCCTCGCCTTTCCCCTCGTGCAAGTGCAGCTTGAGTTGATGAGCGAACCAGCCGCCGGCGAGCGCCTGCCGCCGCTTTGGAAGAACAAACTCTTCTGGCTGGGCGTGCTGATACCTGTTGGCGTGCATCTCATCAACGGCGCTGCCCAGTTCAACACGTCCATCCCCAAGATTCCCGTGTCGTACAACCTCGACAGCGCGTTCAGCGATCCGCCCTGGTCGGTGTTGCCGCTGTTTGTGAAGAAGAATGACCTCTTCTTCTCGGTGATCGGCGTGACATTCTTCGTGCAACTGCCGGTGGCGTTCTCCATCTGGTTCTTCTTCCTCTGCGTCGCGGTCATGAATGTTCTGGCCTACGAGAGCGGCTACCAGATCACCATCGAGCACTACACCGCGCACGGCCTGGGTATGTACATCGCCTACGGCCTGTTGCTGCTGTTCATCGCACGCCACCACCTGATGCACGTGCTCAAGACGCTCCTCAAGCCGCGCGAAGCGCCCGAGTTCACTTCCTACGCCACATCACTTTCGGGCCTGATCATCTGCTCCGCCGTGGCCATCGGCTTCATGACTGTTGCCGGCATGACGTGGTGGTTTGCCCTCATCACGTTCGCGCTCATCATGCTGTGGCTGGTCATCCTCACCCGCATCGTGGCAGAATCCGGCGTGCTGTTCGTGCAGAGCGCCTGGGGCACCGAGCCGCTCCGGCTGATGGCGCACTTCCTGTCCCAAACCGCCACCGACGCCACCCACAAAATCGAACTGATGCGGCACTGGCTGCTCAATTCCATCACCACGCACCTGGCCATCACCGACCAGCGTGAGAACGTGATGCCCTTCGCCGCCAACGCCCTGCGTCTCGGCCACGAGGTTGAGAACAAGCGTCGTCCGCGTTTCTTTATGCTGTTGTGCGTCGCGCTCATCGGCACACTGCTGGTCTCGGGCGCAACGCACCACTACCTTTCCTACAGTTTTGGGCGATCCAACTTTGACATTGGCGGCCACGGCTACAAAGGCTTTCCAGAAGGCACGATGAACGTGGCCCGCGAAGCTGCCGAGCCCGAACGCTACCCCGCCAAGATTGATCGCAACGCCCACATGGCCGGGGGCGCCGCCGCAATGACCGCCGTCGGCCTTACCCGCGTGTACTTCACCTCGTCGCCGTTTCATCCGATCGGCCTGCTGCTGTATAACTCCTATGCTGTGCAGCGCATCTGGTTTTCGGTCATGATCGCCTGGGCCATCAAGCTCATCATCATGCGGTGGGGCGGGGCAAAGATGTTCACCGTCGCACGCAACTTCTTCCTCGGTCTGATCGTCGGTGAGGCCATGATCGCCATCTTTTGGGCCACCGTTGGCCTCTTCATCAATTGGCCCAATCCATCGAACCCGTTCCAGGTTCTGCCCGGATGAGTGACACCCTCTTTCACAACATCTCTCTCTTCGGCCCCACGCTCGAAGTTCCCGACAGCTACAACGTTCGCTTCTTCCATGGCGACGCCCGCGAAGGCGTGATCCAACTGGCCGACCTCCGGACCATTCGCCTTGAACTGCGCTGGCGCACCCAGCGCAAGGCCGGCGCAGCGGTGCTCGATCTCGCCAAGCGGCTTGAGAAAAAGCACGGTATCACCGCCCAACGCGTGGGTGATGCCTATGTGTTTGATGCTGAAAAGCTGCGGGCGGTGCTTACAGCTGCTGATGGCCGCGTGCTGGAGCTGCACTGGCCGCTGGCGTGTGAACATCGCAACCGCACGCAGGCCGCGTTCCTGGCGTCACTGCCCGGGCTCGCCGAACCGCACTGGCGTTGGCAAGTTTACGGCATTGATGCCAGGGTGCCGCGCCGCTACGCCCTGGCCGAGTGGCAGATGCTGCCGGGCCGCACCACGCTGCATTTTGCCGACACCCATTGGCTCAGCCGGCTGCGCAACACCAATCGTGTCAGCGTCGGCACCTTTTCTATGGCTGAGCGTCTGCTCGCCCGCAAAAACCTCACCGACTTCGCAATCGACATGCTCAAGCCGCCGAAGGCCGCGTCCAAGCCAGCCGCCTGGCAACCCGCGGGCGAGGCGGCGGTCACAACCAGTTTTCGCGCCCTGCACCGCGTGATGTTCGCTTCACACCACACGCTCACCGTAACGCACGACAAGGCCGCCAACCGCATATACTTTGAACATCGCATCGAACAACGGAAACGCTAAACTGCCATGATGTTCACAAAGAAAAAGCCTGATGCCCTGCAGCAGCGCGAGGCCCTCCTCGGCGGCGTGCCCGTCAAAAACGCGCTCGTCAAAACCACGCTGCGCAGCAACGGCATGGCCCGGCTCTCGGCACCGCTGCAACGCTCGTGGCTCGCCCGCAAACTCGGCTCCGACGCCGATGAGAAAACCTTCGAGCTCGACGATCTCGGCACCTTTTGCTGGCAGCAGATCGACAACCGCCGCACGGTTGAGACGCTCATCACGGCCTTCGCTGAACATCACAAACTGAACCTCCGCGAGGCCGAGGTGTCGGTGCTCGCATTCCTGAAACTGCTGGTGCAGCGCAACCTGGTCGCGATCGTGGCACCCAAGGCAAAGAGCGACTGATGGCCGCCGTGCAAAGACAGATTCAGTTGCCGCTGAGCAAGGCCCTGGGCATTGCCCTCGCCTCGCTGCGCGTGCGCCTCGGTCGGTCATTGCTGACGCTGCTGACGATCATCATGGCGATTGCGTTCCTGACCAACATCTGGGCAAGCCGCGTCTTTGAGCCGCCGATGCGCGCCGCCAAGCTGGCCGCACAAGGCCTGGCTGATGTCGCCAATATCGAAGCCGGCGGCGGTACGTCGCGGATGGTGTGGCTGATTTCGCTCTCGCTGCTCGTGTGCACGGTGGGTATCACCAACGCCATGCTCATGTCCGTCATGGAACGCTTCCGCGAGATCGGCACGATGAAGTGCCTCGGGGCTCTCGATTCCTTCATCCTCAAACTATTCCTCATCGAGTCGTTCCTGCTTGGCCTCGCGGGCTCACTGGCCGGGGCACTGCTTGGCCAGGTGGTCACCATTGCCCTGCTGGCACGCAACTACCACGGCCATGTCTTTGCGAATCTGCCCTGGGGCTCGGCTTGGCTGATCCTGCTCGCCTCCACCGCCATTGGCATGACCATCACGGCGCTGGCGGCACTCTACCCGGCACTCAAGGCTGCCAAGATGCAACCAATCGCCGCCATGCGCGTTGAGGTATGATGTCCAGCCTTTTATACTCGCCTTTGAGGTACTTATGACCGAAACCATGACCGCACCGGCATCTGCTACGCCCGAAGGGCGCGAAGAAATCGTCCGTACGATTGATGTCGTCAAAGAATACAAGATGGGCGAAGAGACCCTGCGCGTGCTCAAGGGCATCAACCTGACCATCTACAAGGGCGAATACATCTCGATCATGGGTCCGTCGGGTTCCGGCAAATCGACGCTCTTCAACGCCATCGGCGGCCTCGACAAGCCCACGTCAGGCAAGGTCTTCATCGACGAAGTCGACATCGCCCAGCTCGATGCGCTCGAACTCGCCTGGCTCCGCTGCCGCAAGATCGGCTACATCTTCCAGACGTTCAACCTCATCCCCGTGATGAGCGCCCTGGAGAATGTGAAACTGCCGATGATCTTCGCCGGTATGTCCAACGCTGAGGCCGACGAAAAGGCCGCCAACATTCTGAAGCGTGTCGACCTCGGTCACCGCCTCTTCAATAAGCCCTCGCAGCTTTCCGGCGGCCAGCAGCAGCGCGTGGCCATCGCCCGCGCCTTTGCCAACGACCCCGCGATCATTCTCGCCGACGAACCCACCGGCAACCTCGACCTCAACACCGGCAAACAGATCATCACGTTGCTCAAGGAGATGAACACCGAGCGGCAAGTGACGGTCATCTCCGCCACGCACGACTTCAAGATGCTCGACGTTTCGGACCGCATCATCTGGATCCGCGACGGCAACATCGACAAGATCCAACGCCGCGACGAAGTAAAGATCGAAGTCGGCGAAATGCATTGAGACCCTTGCTTCGCAGGGGCGTTTTTCTTACGATTTCCCGTCTGTCCCCGCCCAAGGCTTGGCCGCCCGGTGGGGGCTGTATGTCCGGTTACCCATGGTAAACACGGCTGGCTGCCCGCGCGGGCGCCCTGATGTTGAGAGTCGGTAGCCCTCACAGAACAGGTGTTTCATGGCCAAAGCTGTTGCTCACAAGCAGGAAAAGCCGGTCGTTGCGGAAGTTCGCACCACGCGCGGTTCGCGCGCGGCGCAAGCGCTGCGGGCTGCCGGCAAGATCCCCGGCGTCATTTACGGCTTGGGCAAGGACCCGGTGGCGATCACCGTGCCGATGGCCGAAGTCGTTTCGATTCTCCACTCCGGTGCGCACATCATGGATGTGCAGATCGAAGGCAAGGCCGACAAGTACCTGATCCAGGACACGGAATACGACTACCTCCAGTCCAACCTCGAGCACATCGACCTGCGCCGCATCGATATCAACCAGCGCGTCAAGGTGAAGGTTGCCCTCGAATTCCGCGGCACGCCGAAGGGCGCCAAGGAAGGCGGCATCCTCGAAACGCAGACCAACGAGGTCGAAATCGAAGTCAGCCCGCTGGCGATTCCGGACGCCATCCGCGTCAATGTCGAGAATCTCGATCTGCACCAGATTCTGCACGCCAAGGAAATCCAATTGCCCGCAGGCGCCAAGCTTCTCGAATATTCTGAGAAGATCATCTGCCAGGTGCGTACGGTGAAGGAAGAAGTCGCCGCCGTTGCTGTCGAAGCCGGCCCGGCCGAACCCGAAGTCATTGGCAAGAAGAAGGAAGAAGAAGGCGAAGAAGGCGCTGCTGCCGCTGGCGACAAGGCCAAGGCCGCTCCCGCCGCGAAGAAGTAAGCTTCCTCGTTCAGCCCAACAACAAAAGAAGCCGACGCATCGCGTCGGCTTCTTTCTTTTTTTGCACCGCGCAATGGGGCGGCTATTTGTTGCCCGCGAAGACCTTCGCAAACTTGTGGTATGCAAAGCTCACGGCCAGCAGCAGCACGCCCACGACCATGAAGCTCAGCACACGCAGCACCGCGTGCAGGCTCGCCATATCCACCAGCAGCACCTTCGCCGCAGTGATGCCCAGCAATGCCAGCGCCGTCCAACGCACCGCAGCATTGCGGCCGATGAAGCCTCCCACGACCGCACCAAAGCCCACGATCGCCCATAGCACGCTGAGAGCCACCTGCCTGGCGAGGTAGTTGTTGCCATACATGAAGTCCATCGCCCGCAGCGTTTCGACGTTCAACCAGCCAAACACGATCAGCGCGATCAGCCACGCCCGTGCAGATTTCGGCGTGTTGCGGATCAACAGCATGCACCCGCACAGCAGCACCATCACCAGCGACGACAGGTTCGCCACCGGCGGTATGCTGCCACGCGCGGCCGACCAGTTGTCAATCACGCCGCTGCCCAACGCATCGTAGATAAACCACTTCACCATCACGATCGGTAGCAGCACCGTCGCGACAATCTCGATCGCCTTTGATCCCAGCCCGCGTGCCAGGCCAATCAACGCCGCGACCCACAGGCCCACCGCGATCGACCAGACCGGTCCGCCGCTTAAGTTGGCCGTGCATGCGGCGACAAAGCTTACCGTGCCGCCAACAAGACAGAACATCGACAGCACGTGTGCGAAAGTCGCGGCATTGGCCGCACGGCGCGCGGCATTCTGCTGCTCCACGGTGGGCGCATCGCCGGGCGCCAGTTCCGGCAGCACAAACGGCTTGGGCCGAAGCAGGTACGCCACCACCACCGCAAAGATCGACGCACCCCACGCGATCAGCACCCACGGCGTGATCTTCGTGCCTTCATGCTGCCACAGCGTCTGGTGCAGCCACGGACTCGTGGTGAAGAATGCGATAACCAAGTCCCACGTAAACAACTTGCCCAGCGTGAGGCCGAGCATGATTGTCGCCCAGATGCGGGCAAACGTCCGCTGGCTGGCAAACGCCCACACCGCGAAGGCCGCCGCATAAATCGCCCACGCAAAAGTGATCGCCGATTTCTCAAAGTACAACGGCACCGCCAGCGCCAGCATCGCACACGCCTGCACCGCGGTCGACACCGAGAACGGCTTTGATGGCGTGACAAACGTGATCAATCCCGTCACCGCCGCCAGGCCCAGCGGCACGATCCATAGATTGGGTTGGCCCAACCGCGTGAACACCACGGCATAGCAGATCATCGCCATCGCCGTGTTGAAGAACGTCAGCGCGCTAAGCATTGATTCTGCCAGAAGCGTGTTGGGGCTCTCGGGTCGATCCGAGTCCGGCCGCATGAAGCGATGCAACGCCGCAACCGCTTCGGCCGTGAACATCATGAAGAACACCCCGACAATCGCCAGACCCAACTCGCGGTGATTCGCCACTTCTGCGGCAGCGCACCACAGCACCACCCACAGCCACGTGAACACAAACGACACGATCCGCAGCGCCCACCAGCGCCGCTTCGCAAAGCTCAGCGCCAGCGACATGCCCGTGACGATGACCAAATACACCATGAGCGCCAGCGAGTTGTCCTGCCCGCTCGAGAGAACCATTGGCGACACGTACATGCCGATCACCGCCAGCACCGCGAGGCTGATGATGTTCATCTGCAGCGCGATGGCCACGCCGATAACGCCCGTCGCCGCCGCCCCCACAAACGCCGTCGTGCTCGAGAAGATCGGCTCCGCCACTACCTTGTGACCGGCCCAGAACGTCGACATCACCACCGCAATGCCCACGGCCGCCAGTGTGGCCGCGAGCACACGCATCTTTCTAAAGTGCAGAAACTCACCCAGGCCCACAAGCCCGGTGCCCGCGGCAAATGCGATTACCAGGCGCATCTCCGGTGACATTCGCAGCCAGCCTTGGTCCCACGCAAATTTCAGGAAGAACAGCACGCCGCCAAAGAGAATCAATCCGCCCACCCACGCCGCCCAGTTCTTGCCGATCGTGGCCTCGAGCGAACTGCCGCTCCGCTGCTGCGGTGCTGCCGCTGCCGGCCGCACAGTCGTCGGCGGAATGTAAGCAACCGGCGCGGGTGTCGGAGCCGGTGCTGGTTTCACGTCATACACCGGTGTCGGCGCCACCTGCTGAAACATCCGCTGCGCCACTTCACGCTTGGTCTCGGGCACCGGCGGTGGGGCCGGCGGTATGTGTGCCTGTGTTGGCGGCGCCGGCGGCGCGGGCGGTGCTACGGGTGTTGCCACTTCGGGCAGCACTTCAACCCCTTCAAGGCTGCTCACACGCCGCTCCAGCGCGGCCAGGCGGTCCTCAATTCTCGCCAATGCCGCACGTACACCGTCCGACGACGTATCTTGACTGCTCATACATAGCTCCGTAACCACAGAAGATTTGCACCTGGCCCGCCTGCCCTGTCTCGCGTTGCCGGCGGTATTTGTCCGCATCGTGTGCGGAGTTGACCGTCACTTGCCGCGTTTGAGTGCTGCAAGCTTCAGGCTCGGGGCACGCTGACCGCGCCCCTTGGGTTCAACGGTTTCAATAATCGGTTCCGGCTCGCCGGCGGCACGCATACGCGCCATCATCCGCCCGCGCAGTTCCGCGCGGACGTCGCCAAAGCTCGCCGCATCCACCAGGTTGCACAGTTCATGCGGATCCGATTCAAGATCGTAAAGATGGGACTCCACATACTTCGCAACGCCCGGCGGTTGCGGGCCCTCCGGCACATCCACGCCGGTGATTGCATACTTCCAGCGGTGCGTGCGTAGCGCGCGGCCCACGTGGCTTTCTGAAATCTGCACGAACACTTCCTCGGGCCACGCATCAAGCGCGCGATTGACCAACGGCAGCATCGATCGCCCCTGCATCGTCGGCGGAACAGCCACGCCGCACGCATCCAACAATGTCGGCGGCAAGTCCACCAAGCTGACCAACTCGTCGATCGCGCCGCCCCCACGGAATGGCCCACCCCAGATCCCGCACGGCACCCGTATGGAACTGTCGTGACAGCTGCGCTTGTACTCCCCGTTGCGCGTCTTGAAGTGGTTGCCATGATCACTCGTGAACAGCACGATCGTGTCGTCAGCAATCCGCAGACTCACCAGTGCATCTTGCAGGCGGCCCAGCGCTTCATCCAGCCGCTTGATCATGCCCCAGTAGCCCGCCAGGTGCTGCGCACTCGAGCCGCCCAGCGCCTGCAGATCCGGCGGCGTCCAGCGCCCGCGGTAACGCTCTTCATATCCATGCGGCGCTGGATAATTGTCGCGGTGGTTCTGGTGGTGCGGCTCGATGTAGCTTACAAACGTAAAGAACGGCTGCTCGCTGCGGGCCCGTTCATCAACGTACCGAATGACCGCATCCGTCAACGCATCCACGCGATAGCCCGGCAAATTGTGTGGCTGATTGTTCGCATCCCACAACACCGTCTCGTACGCATCTGATGTGAACTCAAGCACGTTCGACGCCAGCCAGTCCTGGTAGCCGGCACGATACTCCGGCTTCACGGGGCCAAGTACCTGCGGTTCGCCCAGATGCCACTTGCCAAAATACCCGGTGCGATAGCCCGCCCGGCTGAACTGCTCGGCCAGCGTGGGCAAACCGGGCGTAATCGTCCGGCCGTTCACGTGTACGCCGGCGGCCGTCGCATACATGCCGGTCTGCCAGCAGGCACGCGCCGGCCCGCACACGGGCTGGCATGTGAAGAAATGCTTCACGTGGGTGCCGTCGCTCGCGAGGCGGTCAAAGTTCGGCGTGAGATCGAGCGGGTTGCCATGCAGGCCCGTTGAATCATGGCGTTGCTGGTCGGTGAAAAACACGATCACATTGGGACGTCTGGGCATGGACACCTCTCGATGCTGCGAATCATAATCGCCACGGTTGAGAAACCGAAGCCTTTCGTCAGACTGCGTTTTCGTGCTAAAATGCCCGGCTCAAAATTGTCGAAAGGCCGAACCATGGACCATTTTTCGTATCGCAACGGCGAGTTGTTCGCTGAAAATATCCCCGTCGCCCGCATCGCCGCCGAAGTCGGCACGCCGACGTACATCTACTCCAAGGCCACGCTGATCACGCACTACCAGCGGATCGCCGAAGCCTTCGCCCCGCTCAACCCCATCATCTGCTACTCCATCAAGTCCTGTGGCAACGTCAACCTCGTCCGCGAACTCGTGCAGGCCGGCTCCGGCATGGACGTCACCTCCGGCGGCGAACTCTTCCGCGCCCTCAAGGCCGGCTGCGATCCGAAGAAAATCGTCTTCGCTGGCGTCGGCAAAACTGACAAAGAAATCAAGGAAGCACTGGCCGCTGGTGGGGGCGGGGGTGGCGGTATTGGTTGGTTCAACATTGAGTCCGAAGAAGAATTCTGGAATCTCGACCGCATCGCCGGCGAGTTGGGTGTTTCTGCACGCGGCGCACTCCGCGTCAATCCCGACGTCGCCAACAAGGGCGGCACCCACCAGAAAACCTTTACCGGCAAAAAGGAAACCAAGTTCGGCGTCGATATCGACCGCGCGGCTGATTTCTTCCGCCAGGCCAGCAAGGCCAAGCACGCCAAGCTCAACGCCATTCACCTCCACATCGGCTCGCCCATCAAGGTGACCGACCCCTATGTGGATGCCATCACCAAGGCCCTCGCCCTCATCGATGAGCTCGCCAAAGATGGCATCAAGATCGACACGCTCGATATTGGTGGCGGCTTCGCCGCATTCTACGAAGGCAACGAAGCACCGCCTGCCTCGGTCTACGCTGAGGCCATCGTCCCGCTGCTCAAAGACCGCGTTCAAAAAGGTCTGCAGATCATCCTCGAGCCTGGCCGTTCCATCGCCTGCAACGCCGGCATCCTCCTCGCGCGCGTGCAATACACCAAGCAGGGCGGCACCAAGAAATTCGTCATCATCGACGCCGCCATGAATGACCTGATCCGTCCGACGCTGTATGAGTCGTACCACTTTATTTGGCCGGCCAAGCCCGCCGTTCTCCCGCCCAGCCGTCAGAGCACGCTCCGCGTTGAAGGCGACGAGAAGGTCGATGTCGTCGGCCCGATCTGCGAATCCGGCGACTACCTCGCCAAGGACCGTTACCTCCCGGTCCTCAAGCGCGGCGACCTCGTCTCGGTCTTTTCGGCCGGCGCCTACGGCATGGCGATGAGCTCCAACTACAATGCCCGCCCCCGCGCCGCCGAAGTCCTCGTCGACGGCGACACCTACAAAATCATCCGCAAGCGCGAAACCTACGAAGACCTGATCCGCGGCGAGTAACAGCGGCCCTCACGGCACCGGCAGACCCCAGAGCTGTACCACCCCTTCGCCGGCAGCGAAGCTCAGTGCGAAGCGCCCATCCGGTGAAATGGCGGAAACGCTCCCACCTGACTTTTTGGCCTTGGTGCTAAGCACGGCGATTTGCTTGCCGGTGAGCACCTCGAAGGCGTACGCGTTGCCTGAGAATGCAGCGCTGAGTACGACGCGCCGTCCATCCGCGGAGATACTGGCTAGCACCATTTTGCAGCCTTCTTCGGGCCATTTGATCATCGGCAGTGGTTTGCCTGTCGCCAGTTCGAAGCCGCGGGCTTCGCCGTGATTCATCAGAAACAGAATCCTGCCATTCGCGCTGATGGTCATGTAGTTGGCTTCGAACTTGAGATCAGCGGCCTCACTCACCTTGCCGGCGCGCGGCTGGCAAGGCAATATCTTACGGCCATCTATTAAGATGAAGCCCCGCGAAAGGTCTGCACTGAATGTCGCCTCACGGGCCGGCGCGGGCACGGGCAGTACGATCTCAGGCCGACGCGCTCCGAGCGACCGAATCCGGATGGCTTCGCGGGTGCTGATCACCGCCGCAGCAAACTCGCCATCGTAGAACACGCTGTATAGTTTGCCGGGCCCGCCAAGCGGTTCGCCCACTTGGCGATCAGCTTCGAGATCCCATAGTCGCGCATCAAAATCCGCGCTGCCATCCGGGCCACCGAGAAACACACGCCTGCCGTCCGGGGCGAATACTGCATCAGCCAACGGCATGGGCACGCGCGTCGTCCGTACCTTGTCGGTGGCAGCGTTCCACACCCATAGCTGATGTCCACCCGTGGCGAGAACGATGCTGCCCGTCGGTGGAAACTGAAGAGACTGCACAGCGCCTTCGATCTTCTGTTGCTTGATAAGACCAACTTTGTGCGGCACATTGAAGCTCGAGGTCACCAGTGGGGCGTTGCCGCCAAAACGCGCTCGGGCGGTGCGCCACTGTTTAAGCTGCAACTCCGCCTGCGTCTTCGCCAGACCCGCGAGTGTCGGCTGGCCCGCATGGCGTTCCTGGTAGGCGATCGCCCGGTCAAGACACACCGGCGCCGCCGTCTTGCTCACGTTTGCGCTGTTCTCGCCATACCAAGCCGCGAGTTTCTCGCAGGTCGCGATATCAACATCCGCAATCTGCTGCGCGGCAAGAGGTGTGAGTTCGCGCAGCGTGGCGTCGGCGTCGGCTGATGCATACTTAACCGCCTCGTCCGGGGCGTTGAACTCGAAGGTCAGCAGCTTTATCAGTTCATTGCGCGCCGGTGTGGCCTCGGGCTGGCGGGTCAGCGTCTGCTGAAAGTTGGGAACCTTCTGCCACACAGCCTTGCGCTCATTCAGTTGCTCCTGGCGTGCCCGCAATTCCGGCAGAATCGCCAGACGCATCGCCGTGGCTACGACCACCGCGGCGTCCATCTTCGCGCTGGCTTCAACAAAGTTTCGCACACTGACGGCACGGTCTGAACTCGCGACATACTCACCGATGAGCGCGCCGGCCGCTTCGATCTTGGCCTGCCCAACTGCTCGCTGATAGTGAAGCTTCCGGTACTCCAATAGAGCCTCGGCGGCTGCCCCGGCCTGTGCTGCAACTTGCTTGGCCAGAAGTTGCTGCGCCTCAACCACAATGTCCATGCTGGCCGGATCGGCGAAAGCCAACTCCGCCGCCTTGTTGCACAGCAAGGTGATGAAGGCATCTTGCTTCTCAGCCAGGGGTACAGCGTCAAGCAACTCTCTGGCCAAAGCGACGTTGTCATTCGTCGCAGGCGTCTTGATCGCTTCCTGGATACGTGTCGAATACAGCTTCTCGAAAACGACCTGGGCGTCTTCGGCACGCGCTGCGGCTGCGCATAGCAGCGTGACCCCCCATGCCATCGCCACACCAAGCTTCATAGGCGCCTCCCATGCACCGATGTGGCTGCGCACTCGAAGTCTTCACATCTTGACGGTGCTGTCGTTAGGGTGAACGCGAAGTGGTAACGCCTATTGCGGCGGATGGCCCTGAAACGCCGTCGCAGGGGTTTCGGGTTACAATCGAATCAGCGTGCGCAAGCAACGCGTGAGGCGGCCACTTGTGACTCGTACACCTCGCACATCCAGGTGACTTTGCGAGGCCAGTCGTAGTGGGCGCAGACTTTTTCGTAGCCTGCTTCGCCCATCGCTATGCGCAGAGCCGGGGTGTTGGCGAGCTTCACCATCGCTGCGGCCAGGTCGCGGATGAACTGCTGCTCCTCCCGCGGCTCAACCAATATGCCGCAGCGCTCGTCGAGATAGTCGGCCGGGCCGCCCCAGTCGGTGGCGATCACGGGCAACTTCATCGCCATCGCCTCCAGCACCACGGCACCGCCGCACTCGCACAGACTGGGCAACACCATGGCATCAGCACGGGCCAGCATTTCTGCGCACGCCGCGTGACTCAGCCAACCGTGGAACTTCACCAGTTTCTCAAGACCCAAGTCACGCGACATGTCTTCAAGCTTGACCCGCCAGGGACCATCGCCTGCGATGTCCACGCGAATGTCCGCCTCGTCGCGGGCAATAGCGGCGGCACGCAACAGCAGGTCGACGCCCTTCCAGTCCACCAATCGCCCCGCGAAGGCAAAGTGCGCGGCGCCATCGCCTGAGGCCGCACGCGCGTGCTGTGGCCGCCACACGCCTAGATCGACACCATTCTCCGGCATCAGCAGCACCGCCCCCAGGCAGCCTTTAGGCAGGGCGCGGCGGGTGCGTTCATTGGCGACCATCAACACCTGTGCCTCACGCTTGCCGGGCATGAGTCGGTTCATCACATTGGCGAAGTGCTTGCCCACGTTCATGAAGAGCCGGTCGATGAGGCGTTCGCGGCCAGCAAAGCCGCGCGGGTAGCTCATGCCGCCGTTCATCGGGCCCATGATGACCGGCACGCCAAGCCGGCGGATGACTGACACATGGCGCGGACTCACCGGCGTGACTTGGTGGACGATGTTGACCTCTCCCTGCTGGATGAGCTGACGCGCCACCGCAGCGGCACGTGACTGGTCCATTAGTTCCAGGAGTTGGCCAATGGTGAAATTCGCGAACCGCGCGGGGAGTTTCTCCCACAGTCGGCCGCAGGCCCGAACGAACGGGCCGTCCGGCACGAAGCGGACATAGGCGAGCAGATCGGGCGGAAGCAGCTCACGCAGCTCTGCTTCGTTGCGCTGGTTGGTGACGAGCCACGCCTCGACGCCCAAGGCGTGCAGGCGTTCAAAGTAGTGGAGGGGCAGCACCGCCTCGCCACCGAAGCGCCGGCTCGCGTTTCCGGCAATGAGCAGCACGCGGGGCTGTGACCCAGGCGCTGCGGCCTTGGTGCGTGCCGGTGCCGGGACAGCTGCTATGCCACCATCGCGCAAGTCGGCGATCTCAAGACCAACTGGCGTTGTCACGGAATCCCCTGTGGCCAGACTGTCATGCTCCGCGCGCAACATTCGCGCGGCAGAATCCCACATACATGACTTGGGGGGTGGAGCGAGAGGTGTGCCGGGGGTTTGGAGGGGGCGAATTATTCGGTTTTTAGGCATGTATTTTTCGAATGTTCGTAGTTGCCCAAAAAATAGGCATGTAAAATCTTGAAAATTTGGTTTGCACAGAAAATAGGCTGATGCGGGTTGGGATGGTCTTGTGTCGAGCGGCGGCGAGCGCGTCGCCGTCTTATTTTCTTATAAGCGAATATTGTTGTAAGTTGTTTTTGAATATTTATTTATGGCTTGTTGCTGGGGGGATTTTTAAGGGGCATGGGTAAAATCGTAGCACTGCTCAACGGACTTGCTTGTCGGTACGGCAGTTGCAGAGTATGCTGAGCGGAAACGAACAGATTAAGAGGCGGAACAGCCTATCGGCGGTCAGGGAAGTATGCCGGCGGGCGGAGAAGCGTTTTTCTCAAGTTCTCTCTTGACAGCTTTTTTATGCTCAAAGGAGCACCTGCACATGGGTTCAGTGAATGCCCGTAGCGCTGCCATTGCGGCTCTCACCAACTTCAAGACCGTCGCCCCCCGCGTCAATTACAAGGCCACGCCGGTCAAGGATCTTTACGGCGCCAACGTGTTCGGCACAGAAGCCCAACGCGAGCGGCTTCCGAAGAACGTGTTCAAGAAACTGCAGGAAACGATCAAGAAGGGCGTTCAGCTCGACCCGGCGATCGCTGATGCTGTCGCCTCGGCCATGAAAGACTGGGCCATTGAGAAGGGCGCCACGCACTACTGCCACATCTTCTATCCGATGACCGGCCTCACCGCTGAAAAGCATGACTCGTTCGTCTCGCCGCAGGGCGACGGCAAGGCCATCCTCGAGTTTTCGGGCAAAGAACTTTCGCAGGGCGAACCTGACGCCTCGTCGTTCCCGAGCGGTGGCATCCGCGCCACGTTCGAAGCCCGCGGCTACACCGCGTGGGACCCGACCTCGCCGGCCTACATCCTCGAGAACCCGAACGGCACCGTCCTTGTGATCCCGACGGCCTTCGTCAGCTGGACCGGCGAAGCGCTCGACAAGAAGACCCCGCTGCTCCGCTCGATGGAAGCGATCTCGGCCCAGGCGATCCGCCTGCTGAAGCTCTTCGGCAAGACGGGCATCGCCAAGGTGTTCTGCACCGTCGGCCCCGAGCAGGAATACTTCCTCATCGACCGCAACTTCTATTTCGCCCGTCCGGACTTGATCAACGCCGGCCGCACCTTGTTCGGCGCCAAGCCGCCCAAGGGCCAGGAAATGGAAGACCACTATTTCGGCAGCATTCCGGAACGCGTTCTGGCGTGCATGCTGGAAGTTGAGCAGGAGCTGTACAAGCTCGGCGTGCCGGTGAAGACCCGTCACAACGAAGTGGCTCCGGCGCAGTACGAAATCGCTCCGATTTATGAAGACGCCAACCTGGCGCACGACCACCAGATGCTGACGATGGAAACGCTCCGCCGCGTTGCCGAGAAATACGGCCTGGCGTGCCTGATGCACGAGAAGCCCTTCGCCGGCGTGAACGGCTCCGGTAAGCACAACAACTGGTCGATCGGCACGGACTCCGAAAACCTGCTGAACCCGGGCAACAACCCGCACGACAATGCCCAGTTCCTCACGTTCGTCTGTGCGGTTATCCGCGCGGTCGATAAGTACGCTGGCCTGCTCCGCGTGGCGGTTGCCTCTGCGGGCAACGATCACCGTCTGGGCGCCAACGAAGCCCCGCCGGCGATCATCTCGATCTTCCTGGGCGAACAGCTCAACGACATCATCGAGCAGCTTGAGAAGGGCGCTCCTTCGAGCACCAAGCAGGGCGGCTTCATGGAACTCGGCACGAGCGTTCTGCCGAAGCTGCCGCGTGATGCCGGCGACCGTAACCGTACTTCGCCGTTCGCCTTCACGGGCAACAAGTTTGAATTCCGCGCGGTGTCGTCGGGCCAGTCGATTGCGGGTCCGAACACGGTGTTGAACACGATTGTGGCCGAGTCGCTCGACTACATTTCGACGAAGCTGGAAGCCGACATCAAGGCCGGCAAGGACTTCAACAAGTCGCTGCAGGCGATCCTGAGCGAGATTGTGAAGCAGCACAAGCGCGTGATCTTCAATGGCGACGGCTACAGCGAAGCCTGGCACAAGGAAGCCGAGAAGCGCGGCCTGCCGAACTTCAAGAGCACGGTCGATGCGATGCCGGCGCTGATCACGAAGGAATCGGTGGAACTGTTCACGAAGTACAAGGTGCTCAGCGAGCGTGAAGTGCACAGCCGTTACGAGATTTACCTTGAGAACTACAAGAAGACGATCAACATTGAAGCCCAGATGACGGGCCTGATCGGCAAGACGATGATCCTGCCGGCGGCGATTCGGTACCAGACCGAGTTGGCCAACACGGTGACGGCGTTGAAGGGCGCGGGTAGCGCTTCGCCGGAATCGGAAGCCCTGCTGAAGGATCTGACGACGACGATCGGTTCGCTGAAGAACGGCATCGATAAGCTGGCTGTAGCGGTGGATCATCATGCCGAAGGCGACACGCTGGCTCACGCCAAGTACGCCAAGGAAACGATCATCCCGGCGATGAACGCCGTTCGCGCCGCGGGCGACAAGCTCGAGTCGCTGGTGGCGGATGACCTGTGGCCGCTGCCGACTTACCGCGAGATGCTGTTCATCAAGTAAGCCGCCTGAAGCCAGTAGACAGAAGCCAAAAGGGCCGAGCCGCAAGGGTCGGCCCTTTTCTTTGTGTTGTGGTATGGATACTGGGGTGGGGTGGTAGAAAAAAAAAACTTGTGAAATCCAGAAATTATCGTGACGTTCAGGCGGTCTCGTGCATCTATAGCAATAGATGGTGATGATTCCTGACAGCGAATTACTGCGGCGTTTCTGCGGGCAGCGCGACGAGGTTGCGTTCCGCACGCTGGTCGAGCGGTATGGCCCCATGGTGATGGGCGTGTGCCGCCGGATGCTGCGCGACGGGTTGTCCACCCAGGATGCATTTCAGACGACATTCTGGGTGCTTGCCAGGAAAGCCAGTTCGCTGCAGTCGCAACATGCGCTTGCGGGCTGGTTGCATCGTGTCAGTGTGCGGACTTGCCTCCAGTATCGCCGTGCGTCTGAACGGGAACGGGCAGTACTTGCGGAGGTCCAGCACATGAACCGTGTTACCCCATCATCAGATGAGTGGCGCGAAGTCGCGCTGCATGTGGATGAAGCTATGGCCGGCTTGACGCCCCTGCAAAGCCAGGTGATCACGCTCTGCTGCATCGACGGACTGAGTTACGACGAAACGGCCTCGACGTTGCGAGTAACGCCGCAGCAGGTGCGCGGCCAACTGGCCCGGGGTCGAGAAAAGCTGCGCAAGCAGCTCGCCCGGCGGGGCGTTGTGGTTGCGGCCTCCACGATTGCGGCCGTGTTGGTTCCCTCCAATGCCCATGCCGAGGTCTCTCGCGAATGCGTGGCGCAGACCGCATGTGTGGCGTGTGGCGGAGCCGCGAGTTTGCAGACTGTTGCGATTGGTAACAAGGTGATAAGCGCGATGCTGATGACGAAAGCCAAGATCGTAAGTGCGACGTGTGTAGCCATGCTGGTTGCCGCCGTATGGGTGGGAACGGGCCTTGCTGCCGGCGAGAAACGCGATGGGGTTGCCGGGCCGATGGCAGCTCTGACGCTGCCTGCGAGTGAGAAGGATATCCATGGGGAGGCGATGCCTGCCGGTGCGCTGGCACGATTGGGCGATACTCGCCTACGCCATGTGCATCTGCGGGCATTGGCGATGGACCCCGCCGGAACAGTAATCGCCAGTGCCGGCGGCCCGCCGCACGATATTCGGTTGTGGGACGGACGCACCGGGCGGTTAAAGGCGTCGCTGTCGGGCCACGCCAACTATGTTTCGCAGCTGGCTTTCTCGCCGGACGGCAAATGGCTCGCCTCAGCGAGTTGGGACTATTCGGTGCGGGTCTGGGATATCGAGCGATCACGCCAGATCACCTCGATCAAGATGCCACGGGATGCGTACAGCGTGGCATTCTCGGCAGATGGCAAGTGGCTCGCCGCGACCGGCGAAGGACGTGTCGTGCGGGTGTTTTCAACCGACACATGGAAGAGCGTCGCGGAGCTCAATCCCGAGGATACAACCGTGTATTCTCTGGCGTTCTCGCCTGATGGCAAGTCTCTCGCCGCGGCCGGACAATCGACATGGGGTGTCTGGAACACGACGGATTGGACTCGGCGATTCGGACATCAGTTCCGGGGAGACAACGCCGGTGGCCGCGCGGTCGCGTGGTCTCCGGATGGAAAAACTGTGGCGGTGGGTGTGGCCAAAAAAGGCTCGGTCCTCCTGTCGGACGGACAGACGGGGGAAATGCTCGGGGATATCAAGGCCTTCGCGCTCACGCCACAAAGCCTGGTGTTCCTGCCCGATGGCAAACGTATTCTGGCGGCAGGCGCGGACAGCAATTCGAGCAATACCACGAAAATCCTGGATGTCGCAGACCAGAAAGTGCTGACGGTGCGTTCAGAGGGCAGCTCTCAGCTGGCGATGACCAGTGACGGCAAACGCTATGTTTCCGGTGAGTCGAAAATATGCCTGCGGGATGTTGATGAAGGCCGGGTTGAGGCATTGGGCGATAGTAGTGGTCACAGTGATGGCATCGCCACTGTGGGCTTCAGTGGTCAGTTGGCCGTTTCGGCGGACGCCGATGGCACCATTTGTACGTGGGATCTCAAAGGCAAACAGCTCGGCGCCACACAGGTCATGAAGGATGCCCGGGCTGGGAGTATTGCCGTTTCTCCCGAGGGGGCACGGATGGTGCTGCTTCCGCGCGGGCATCTGAAGGGCGGTGCCTTGGACTCGGCACCCGGGTTGTTAGTCGATGGACAGGGCAAGCAGGTGTCGCAGATTCCATTGCCGTTTCACAAATCCGGCGCCATTGCTTTTAGCGGCGATGGGAAACGGTTTTTTACGATCTCCGGTGAACACATGCGCGGCCATACCCTTCAGATATGGGATGCTGCAACCGGCAAAGCAGTTGCGACGAGAGAAAAGCTTGCCGGGCTGACCGCGCAAGGGGCGGCCGCCTCGAAGGACGGTTCGCTCTATGCGGTGGGAGCCTATGATGGGTCCATCCGGCTTTTTGACACAGGAAAACTGGAAGAAGTCGCGAAGCTGACCGGCCATTCTGTGCGGGTGCCGGGCGCCGCCAACGCGGTGCTGGCTCTGGCATTCTCGCCCGATGACTCGCTCCTGGCATCGGGTGGTGAGGACAACGCCGCCAACTTTAGATTGCATGATATGAAGACACGGCGGGAAGTTGCCGCGGCACGTTTACCAAGACGGGTTCGCGCTGTGGCGTTCTCCCCGAACGGTAGTCTGGTGGCGGCAGGCTGTCATGACGGCACCGTGCACATCTGGAGCGTCGGGCAAAAGCGCTGGCTCGGGACGTTCAGTCGACATGATGGGGGCGTTTGCGCTCTGAAATTCACTGAGGATGGTGCGGTGCTGCTCAGCGGCGGCGATGATGGGCTTGCATATGTGTGGACGATGAAGCCGTTTATGGCCGAAGCAAAGTGACCTGCCAGCCAATGAAACAGCGCGGCAAACGCGTGAACCCGTCAAGGAGAGGGCGCGGCGTTCGAACCGGCGTGAGGAACAAACAATGTCAGCCTGATGCGCGTGGGGGTGGTGTTGGCGGTAGCTGGGACGACAGTGTTGCGCGCGGAGACCGCAACGATGCCCGCATCGCCGCCAGGAAAGCCCGCTGCGGCAGCACAAACGGATACGCGGATCGCCGCGCTCGTTGCGGATCTGGATGCTCCCGAGATTACGAAGGTCATGTCGGCTTACAACGAACTGATGGCAATCGCGCAGCCCCTGAGCAAATAGAAAATGCCGTTCTTGGGAACGGCATCGAGCGGGTATGCGGACAAGAGATTTGCGATCTACTTGGCGGCCCAGAGGAAACCGCGACGCGTCATTAGCTGCTCCATACGGCCAATCTAGCCCGCTCAGAGCAGGTGACATTTTCATTGCGTTCGAACAGGTGACATTTCTACTGCGTTACAACAGGTGTTCGAAATTTCTCTGTTGCAAATGTCCGACCCGTGTTAGGCTGTTAGGCGACATTTTGTTCGGATCACAGACTCTTTGCTGGAGGTTCTCCCATGATGACACAGATCCGTTGGACTCTCGCGGCGTGTGTTGTAATGGCTGCGGCGGGTGTGGGGTACGGTGATGACACGAAAACATTGGAAGCATCTGCCAAGGCGGTGAGCGTGACGCTGCCGGGGGCGGGAAATGAAGCGGCGACCTTTAAGACCGCGGACGGCAAAGAGGGGTGGGTGCGGAAGATTTCGGACGAGGCGATTCCGACGCCGGCGTACTTCAAAGGGAAAATCTACTCGGGCGGCGGGTATTCGTCGCGTACGTTTGTGGCGTTGAATGCTGACAGCGGGAAGACCGTGTGGACGAAGCAGACCGTGGACAACGGGCCGACGTCGCCGGTGGTGGAAGGAAAGTTTCTTGCCTACAACGATGAGAGCTGCGACAGCGAAGTGCGCGACCCGGACACGGGCGACCTCTATTGGAATGAAGTGACCGGCGGCACGCTGCTGACGACGCCGACGATTGCGGGGAATGCGCTGATTATTCCGCATCCGATTATGCAGCGGTCGTCGCCGATGGCGGACAATCATTTTCGCATGCTGGGGCTGATCCTGGACCGGTTGAAAAAGGGGGATGCGAAGGATGCCAAGGGTTGGGATGCCGACAGCACGTCGGATGTGCTGACCGCGCCGATCGCGGCCGGCGAGCGGTTCTACTTCACATCGACGGACGGGCACATGTTTGCCATGAAGGTGGCGACGGGCGGGTGTGAATGGTTAATGCAGGGGAAGTTTACGAGTGCGCCGACGATCATCGGCGATACGCTGGCGGTGACGACCGAAGAGAAGACGCTGACGGGCATCAAGGTGGGCATCTTGCGGTATGACGCGGGCGACGGCACGTTGCGGGACGCCAAGCAATTGGCGCCGACGAGCGTGTCAGCCTCGGCGAACCTGGGGCAGGGACAGGGACGCATGGTGAGTGCGCCGTGGGATTACCAGGGCCCGAAGATTGCGGCCACGAAGACGCGGATGTTCAATGCGCCGGGCAACACGATTAATGCCGTGGCGGTTGAGGACGGCAAGGTTGCGTGGCGCGTGGAGGTCGTTGGCGGAACGCTGAACAACACGCCGGGATCGCTGACGCCGCCGGCCCTGGGGAAGGAGAACCTCTACATCGGCACGAGTGCGGGGCACATCCTGGTGCTGAAGCAGAGCGATGGCTCGCTGGTGCAGGCGTACCGCGTGAATCACAAGTTGATTTCGCAGCCGATTCTGGCTGACGGCAACATTTACTTTGGCACGGGCAACGGCGCGGTGCTTTGCCTGAAGCTGGGGAACAAGGATGCCGACGGCTGGACGCACTGGGGCGGCAACGCCCAGCGGAACAAGGTGGATTGATGTTTGGCCGCGAAGACACGAAGCCGCAAAGTTAATAACCAAATGAAAAACGCCGGTCTTGCGACCGGCGTTTTTTGGTTTCATATCAGGCGGGCGGGACGCCCGAGTTACAGGCGGTAGGACCCGTTGTCCGCGTTACTTGGCGGCCCAGAGGAAGCCGCGGCGCATCAGTTCGAGTGCTTCGGGGATGTTGAAGATGTTCGCCTGGTGGCCGAGGGCGTTGTAGAAGACGCGGCCCTTGCCGTAGTACTTGGTCCAGACCTGGGGCATTTCGAAGAAGCCGTTGGGTGTGTGGGGGCCTTCGACGCCGGGGGTGGGGAAGGTGGTTGTGGCGAGGACGCGCACGGCGGGGTCGACGTGGAGGTAGTATTGTTCGGAGGCGACGTCGAAATCTTTGATGCCGGCAGTGATGGGATGGTCGGGGTCTTTGATGCGGATCTGGTATTTGACGCCGTCGTTGCCGGGGTGGGCGACCCACTGGCCGCCGGTCATGAACTGCCATTCGGTGTGTTCGCGGAAGGCGTCACACATGCCGCCATGACAGCCGGCGATGCCTACGCCGCCTTCGCGCACGGCTTTGAACACGGGGCCGGCCTGTTCCTTGGTGATCTTGCCCATCGTCCAGATCGGCACGATGAGGTTGAGGCCCATGACTTTGTTTTCGTCCACGAAGGCGTCGAGCGTGTCGCTGACCTCAACGGCAAAGCCCTCTTTCTCGAGCACGCCTTTGAAGATGTCGCCGACTTCCTTGGGTTGATGACCGTTCCACCCGCCCCAGACAATCAATGCACGTTTCATCGCGTGATACGCCTTTCGTAAAAGTCTTGAGTCACCGTGAGCAGGGCATTGTACCGCCAGTGTTGTGCGGTGCGAACTGTCGGCCACGCTGGTCGTATGCAGGGGCGTGCGTTAAAGTGTTTTTGCGAAGAAAGCGAAGAAAGCGAGGACGCCATGCCGGTGAAAGTTTTTTACCACGGTCATTCGAATGTTGAGATTCACAGCGGCAATTACCGCATCCAGTTGGATCCGTTCTACACGTCGAACCCGATTGCGGACATGAAGGCGGATGCGGTGAACCCCACGCACATCCTGTTGAGCCATGCGCATTTTGACCATGCGGAGGATGTTGAGGCCGTCGCCAAGCGGACGGGGGCGATCTTGGCAAGCAACTACGAGATCACGACGTATTACGAGAAGCGCGGCGTGAAGAAGACCGTGGGCATGAACCACGGTGGGGGCGTGAATTTTGACTTTGGCCGGGCGACGTACACGGTGGCGTTTCACACGTCCAGCTTTGCGGACGGGACCTATGGCGGAGCGCCGGGCGGCTGGATGATTGAGACCGGCGGCAAGACGATCTACTTTGCCGGCGACACGGCGTTGTTCGGCGATATGAAATTGCTGGGTGAGTTGTGGGCGATCGATCTGGCGTTTCTGCCGATCGGCGACATGTTCACGATGGGGCCGGCGCACGCGCTCAAGGCGGCGCAGCTGCTGCGGTCGAAGGCGGTGGTGCCGATCCATCACAGCACGTGGCCGCCGATCAAGCAGGATGCGGCGAAGTTTGCGGCGGATTTGGCGGCGCTGGGCATTCAGGGGCATCCGCTGACGCCGGGCCAGTCGCTGACGCTTGCCTGACCGGGCGCTGGGGCCGTGGGGATTTTTGCCAGCCAGCAGCATTTGACGGCAGGCGTGCGAATTCGTACGCTCGCGAGGCTCAATTTCAGGCGGATATTCTAGAAAAGGTGCGGCTATGCCCGTGAAATATGGCGTGATTGGTTGTGGTGCGATTGGCCAGCGGCGACACATTCCCGAAGTGGCTCGCAACACGGATGCGGTTCTTGTGGCGCTGTGCGATATCAATGAGAAACGACTTGCGGAAGTGGCGCAGAAGTTCGGCGTGAAAGAGACCTACACCGATTACCGCCAGATGCTCAGGAAGGCGGACATCGATGCGGTGATCATCGGAACGCCCAATTACCTGCACGCGCCGATGACGCTTGCCGCGTTCAAGGCTGGCAAGCATGTGCTGGTTGAGAAGCCGATGGCGACGACGCTCGCGGATGCCAAGAAGATGATTGTCGCGGGCAAGGCGGCGAAGAAATTTTTGATGATCGGTCACAACCAGCGGCTGGAGCGTTCGCACCAGAAGGCCAAGGAGATTCTCGATTCGGGCCGGCTGGGCAAGGTGCTGTCGTTCCGCACGGCGTTTAAGCATCGCGGTCCAGAAAGTTGGTGCATTGAGAACTCGCCCGATTGCTGGTTCTTCCGGAAGAGCGAAGCGGTGCTGGGCGTGACCGGCGACTTGGGCGTGCACAAGGCCGACCTGATGCGCTACCTGCTGGGCGAAGATTTTGTCGAAGTCGGCGGCATTCTGGCCACGCTCGATAAGCGCGACCACAAGGGCAAGCTCATCCAGACGGATGACAATGCGTACCTGACCGTGAAGAGCAAGAGCGGTGTGGTGGGTTCGATCATTGTCAGCTGGACCAACTACGGCGAGCCCGAAGCGAATTACACGTACATCTACGGCGAGAAGGGCGTGCTGATGATGGCGACCGACCCGGAATGGGGCGTGATCGTCCGTTATCGCAATGGCGACCAGGAACGCCACAAGGTTGGCGCGATGAGCACCAATGAAAAGCAGGTTGGCAGCGGCGTGAGCGATCTGTTCACGCAGTGCATCCTGAAGAATCGCAAGCCCGAGATTGATGGCGTTGAAGGCTACAAGGCACTGGATGTGATTCTTACGGCGATGGATGCGGCCGCGACGGGCCGTGCGCTGAAGATCAAGAATGCCGTGTAAGTTCGCAGAAGCCAGAAGCCGGAACGATGGCGGCTGGCTTTGCTTGGGTTAAGTCGGGCCGATAATGCACCGATAGTCATAGAATCGAAGTGTTACTCAAGGGTTGAGATATGAATATTGGCATTATTGGCTGCGGTTATGTCGGCTTGGTCTCGGGCACGTGCCTGGCGAACCTGGGCCATCGTGTGATCGCTGTCGATGTGGATCAGAAGAAAGTCGAAGCCCTGCGCCAGGGCATCGTGCCCATCTATGAGCCGGGTTTGTCTGAGATGATCAAGGCCGAGGTCGCTCATGGCCGCCTGCGTTTTGATACCGACGTCACCAAGGCGACGCTGGAATCTGAGACGATCTTTCTGGCCGTGGGCACGCCGCCGGCGAAGGAAGGCGGCTACGACCTGACGTACCTGTTCGGCGCGGCCGAAACGGTCGCGAAGACTGCCGACGGCCCGAGAACGCTGGTTGTGAAATCAACGGTCAACCCGGGCACTGGCACGCGCGTGCAGAAGCTCGTCGACAAGATCGCGAAGCACAAGATTGAAGTGGTGAACAACCCCGAGTTTCTGCGTGAAGGCACCGCGATTCAGGACTTCATGAAGCCTGACCGCGTGGTCTTCGGCGCCAATTCGCAGGATGGCATCGCGACCTTGCGTGAAATCTACCAACCGCTGATCGACAAGGGCTACGCGATTTTCTCAATGAGCCGCGAGAGTGCGGAGCTCACGAAGTTTGCCGCTAACGCTATGTTGGCCATGCGCATCAGCTTCATGAACGAACTGTCGCAACTGGCCAGCGCCATCGGCGCGGATATTGAATCCGTGCGCATTGGCATCGGTACCGACGCCCGCATCGGGCCGAACTTCCTGAAGGCTGGCGTGGGTTATGGCGGCAGTTGCTTCCCGAAGGACGTGCAGGCGTTGGTGCACCAGATGAAGTGCATCGGCGTTGAGCCGCTGCTGCTCAACGGTATTGAGCAGACCAACTTCCGCCAGAAAATTTCGTACGCCAAGCGCGTGGTTGATTCGGTTAAGGATGTGAAGGACCCGGTCGTGGCCGTCTGGGGTTTGGCGTTCAAGAGCGACACGGACGACATCCGCGAGGCCCCGGCCTTTGATGTCATCAAGGTTCTCCTCGACGCCGGCATCACGGTGAAGGCTTACGATCCGCAGGCCATGGACAATGTGAAAAAAATCCTCGGCAACAAGATCACCTTTACGAGCAGCACCGACGAAGCGACCAAGGGCGCTGACGCGGTGGCGCTTGTGACCGATTGGCCCGAGTTTATTACGCAGGACTTCAAGCATGTCGCGAGCCTGATGCGCGGCAAGCATATTTTTGACGGCCGCAACTGCCTGGCCTCGGGCAAGGTAAGCGCTGCGGGCCTGCACTATCACGCCGTGGGCCGGCCGCCGCTCAGACCGGGCGAAGGCAAGGCGGGCTCAGTCGGCGTGGTCAGCGCGGGTTAAGAATCGCGCCATTGCGTTGCCACTGCGGCAGCTTTACGCGGCGGTGTGCCCGCGTGCGCGTCACTGCGTCCCATGCGTCGTCTTTCATGTGCGTTGCCGCTTGCGGATCAACATGCGCCAGCGGTGCGTCCGGCGCCAGGTCATGGTCTGTCGCGGGCATGGAGCGGCGGTTGTAGGGGCAGACGTCCTGGCAGATATCACAGCCAATGATGTAGCCCGCTTCGCGCATCGGGTCATGAAATTCCGGCGCGATCTCGGCCTTGTGTTCAATCGTGAGATACGAAATGCAGCGCGTAGCATCGACTGCGTATGGTGTAATTGCGGCTGTGGGGCAGGCATCAATGCAGCGCGTGCACGTGCCGCAGTGATCCCCAATCGGCGCATCGGGCGCCAAATCAAGTGATGTGACCAACTCGCCCAGCAGAAAGTATGAGCCATGCCGCGGGTGCAGGATGAGCGTGTGCTTGCCTACCCAGCCGATGCCGGCCCGCGCGGCAAACTCGCGCTCGTGCAGCACCGTGGCATCGGAATAGGTGCGGCACTCGATCTTGGTTTTGCATTGGGCCTTGAGCAGCCGCTCCAGCCGACGCAGCTTCACATCCATCACGGCGTGGTAGTCGCGGCCCCAGGCGTAGCGGGCGATGTTGCGCTCGATTGGTTGCGGCCCGCGCGGCCCATACGACAACGCCACGCACACCAGCGATCGTGCCCACGAAAATTTCGTGCGAATGTCGAGCCGGTGCGGCAGGTCCTGAGCCATGTAAGCCATGTCGCCGTGCTTGCCCGCGGCGAGCCAGGCCTCAAACACATCGGCGTAGCGCATGGGCTCCGCCGGGGCGATGCCAACCAGGTCAAACCCGGCCTGCCGCGCGAACGCTTTGACGGTCTCCGTCCGCTGCACTGGACTCAATTCTTCAAAGGCCATGCGGCCATTCTAACGGGAGCGGCTCAAGCCTTCTCGTTGTTGGCCTTGGGCGAGACATCTTCTTCCGGCGGCACAACTGCCAGCAGATCTTCCGGCGCGGATTCGTTCTGCTTCTCGGCCATTTCGGCCTCAGCTTCCTCGGCCGTCTCCTCCACCATGTGGCTGAGCGCCTGCTGGTTCAGCCGATCGAGCGTCGGCGTCGGAACATCATTGATCGCCGGCGGGCGCGTGGCGGCGAGCCACATCTTTAACCCCAGAAACGCGAAGGCCAGGAAGCCAACCGCGATGGCCACGCCGACAGCCAACCAGGTCTTGCCATCAGTGGGTGTGTAGTCTGGGATTTGCGCTAACAGGGCGAGCAGCATAAAGACCCCCGAGCGGTTGAATGGACAAACGACCAGATATGACGTTGGTATCTTAATCGTCCGGTGGGGCGTTTGGCCACACTTTTTCAGCGGAGCGTCTTTTGCCAATGGGCGATCTGCTGGCGCAGCTGCTTGAGGCCGCCGGCGCCTTCGGATTGATACGCCGCGATGACCTTGGCCGCACCCAGCACGCCGTAGATGTCCTTGCCGATGCGGTCGCACTTGGCCTGCATCACCGCAAGGTCGAGCTGTGACAGCCGCGTGAAGCCCCGCTTGTCGCATTCCGCCACCAGCGAGCCCACGATGTGATGGGCTGTGCGAAACGCGACGCCCTTCTTCACCAGGTACTCGGCCATGACCGTGGCATCGGCGAAGCCTTCATCGAGCCGCTCGGCAATGCGGGCGGGTTGCAGCTTCGTATGCAGCACCATCGCCGCGGCGATCGTGAGCGACGCCTCGACCTGGTCGTAGGCGAAGAAAATCAGCCGCTTGTCTTCCTGCATGTCGCGGTTGTACGCCAGGGGTTGGCCCTTCATCATGGTGAGCAGCCCGAGCAACTGGCCATACACGCCGCCGGTCTTGCCGCGGATGAGCTCGAGCATGTCGGGGTTGCGTTTCTGCGGCATCATCGACGAACCCGTCGTGAAGCGGTCCGCAATCTTGATGAAGCCAAATTCCGTGGTGACGTACAGAATCCACTGCTCCGCCCAGCGCGACAGGTGCATCGCGATCATGCTGAGATCAAAGGCGAGTTCGCACAAGAAGTCGCGGTCCGAAATCGAATCGAGCGAGTTGCCGGTGATTGCCGGCATTTTAAGCAGCTTGGCCGTCTTCCGCCGGTCGATGGGCAGCGTGGTGCCGCCCACAGCGCCGGCGCCCAGCGGCGAGATATTCACGCGCTTCAGGCAATCGGCCAGGCGCTGCTTGTCGCGCTCCAGCATTTCCACATAGGCCATCGCCTCGTGCCCCGCCGTGATTGGCTGGGCCCGCTGCAGGTGCGTGAAGCTCGGCATCGGCGACGTGCCTTGTTCCGCGGCAAACGCGACAAACGCCCGCTGTAGATCGGTGACCTTCGTCATCAAGATCGCAATCGCCTCGCGGCACCACAGGCGAATGTCCAACGCCACCTGGTCGTTGCGGCTGCGCGCGGTGTGCAGCCGCCGGCCCGGCTCGCCGATGCGTTCGATCAGCGATGCCTCGACCGCCATGTGAATGTCTTCTTGCGTGATGTCGTATTTGAATTTGCCGGCGTTGATGTCCGCCAGAATCGCCGCCAGGCCGCGTTTGATCGCCGCGAGGTCGGCCTTGCTGATCAAGCCGACATCCGCCAGCATCGTCGCATGGGCGATCGAGCCCGCGATGTCGTGTTTTGCCAGGCGATAGTCAAACGAAAGCGACTCAACGAAGCTGATCGCCAGCGCGTCCTGGGCTTCACCAATGCGCGCCTGCCATGATTTTTGTGCCGACTTGGCCATAGGATCCTCTCATCACTGAAAGGGCATCATAAGGCCAAGTCGAGTGCGCATGAAGCCTCAGGCCTTCTCGCGGCCGGCATAGAACGCGAAGAGCGCCAGCAACGCCCCGACGGCGTAACTCACCTGCCACGCAGGCGGGCCGAAGTTCATGAACTTCACCGTCGCCACTTCGTGCACGCTGTGGCCGCTCTTGGCCAGCGTGATTGCCAGCAGCACGCCTAGCGTGAGTACCGCCGCCGCGGGAAACATCAGCAGCGACATCTTTACGCCACGCCACAGGCTCGACACGATCAGCAGCAACCCCGCGATCCCGGGCGCGATGCTGTTGAACACGGCCCAACGCCAACGCTCCGGCAGCAGTGGCAGCGACAGCGGCTTCATCTGCTTGGCCGTGATGTTCTCCACCAGCGGTTTGTCCGTGGTCGCGCGGGCCGACCACGGCTCGGCCACTTGCCGGTACTGCTCATTAAACATCTCGCGGATCTTGGCCGGGTGCAGCGAATCATTCTGTAACAGCCACAGCAGGCACGCGCCCAGCAGCACCAGCCCGGCGACCAATCGCACCTGCGGCCCAAGTATCATCAACCCGAAACGGCCGCCGAGCGTGCGCGATCCGGCCACGCGGGCCCGCTCGCGCCGGCGCGCTGCCGCATCATCCGTGGCTTCGATTTCTTCGAACCGCTGCATCGTGATGGCCGGCGCTGGCGCTGCGGTTTCGGCGGCGCGCAGCCGTTTGTGGTCGCGTGCCTCCGTGGCCCGCTGCACCATGGCCTCGGCGGCGTCCTTGGCCTTTCGCCGGGCTTCCACTTGGTCTGTGCCCTTGTGGGCCAGGCTGCGGGCTTCGATCTCTTCGAGCATGCGCTGCTCGCGGGCGGCTTGCCGTGCTTTGATGGCCCGATCGGCCCAGGCAATCACGCCGTCACGCCACGATGCAAACTTCTTGCGCGGCTTGTTGAAGTCGCCCCGGCCCCACGCGGCGCGGGCTTCCATCTTTGCTTCGTAGCCGAACATCGCCTCGTAAAATTCTTCCCAGTGATTGCCCGCATACTTGCACACAAAGTGCCGCAGCGGGTCCTCGGCCAGCCCTTTGAGACGCATCGCTTTCAGCATCGCTTGCACGTCGTTAAGTGCGGGCTGGCGTTGCCGCTTGGCTGGCAGGTCGATCGCCAGGTGAAACGCGATCGCCAGGCCCAGCGCCAGCACCGCCACGCCGATCCACACCCACAAAAGTCCCACGAGCCACAATACAAGTGTCGCCAGCACCAGCAGGGCGAAGGCCTTCAGCCAGTCAACGATGCGCGATCCGAACACATAGGCCCGCACCTTGCGGAAGACCATCGTCTTCTGCGTGATGCCGATGACGAGTTGATACGCCACGAACGTGAGTACGGCAAATCCGAGCGTAGCGCCGGCAAAAGTCAGCCAACCGAAGAAACCCGCCAGCACCGTCACCAGCATGCTGATGCCAAAGAACAACCGCACGAGATGCTTGCGCAGTTTGCTGATGGGGGCGTTGTTGAAACGCGTCACGCTTCGCTCGAGCAGTTGGGCGTGTTCCTCGCGCGGGCTGAACGTGCCGGTGTCCTTCAGGCCCAGCATTTCTTCGAGGTCTTTGATCAATGCGTCCATCGAGGCGTAGCGATCCTCCGGACGCTTGGCGATCATCTTTTGAATGATCGCCGAGAGACTTTGCGGCACCCGCTTCACCACCATCTCGGGCGGCGTCGGCGCTTCGGCCTGATGCTTCGTGATCACCTCGACCGCGGTCTTCCCTGCAAACGGCGGACGGCCCGTGACCATGTCGTACATCGTGCAGCCCAAGGCGTAGATGTCCGCCCGCTGATCGACAGTCGCGGCATCGCGCGCCTGCTCCGGCGCCATGTAGGCCGGCGTGCCCATGGACACATTCAACTGCGTGGTGGTGCTGTCGCCGGCGGTTTTGGTTGATGAGATCTTCTGGTCAGCGCGGTCGGGCGTCTTCACCAGCCCCAGGTCCGCCACCTTGATCACGCCTTCATCATTGATCAGCAGATTCTCCGGCTTCACATCGCGGTGAATCATGCCGTGATCGTGGGCGAACTTCAGCCCGCGCGCAGCCTGCAGCGCCAGGCTAGCAGCCACTTCCGGGTCGAGCGGCCCGTCGCGTTTGATCATCGCCGCCAGCGTCCGCCCCGAGACCAATTCCATGGAGAAAAAGTGCACATCACGTTCCACGCCGATGTCGTGAATCTGCACGATGTTGTGATGCGTGAGCTGCGCCGCCGCATAAGCCTCGCGCGTGAATCGCGCCACAAACGCCGGGTCGTGCGCCCATTCGGGGTTCATGATTTTCAGTGCCACCGGCCGGTCCAGCGACACCTGCCGCGCCAGATACACCGCGCCCATCCCGCCTTGGCCGATCTGCTTCTCCAGCACGTATCCGCCCAGCGTGCCCGTGAGTGCCGGCACGCTCGGCCGCGGTGGCGCTTCGGGTGCTGCCACAGGCGGCGCTTCGGCCACGGCCACGGCAGCCGCAGCAGCCTTGGCCGGCGCAGCGGTCTGCGCGATTGTCGCCGTGCTCGCCGGGCGTTCCTCCAGCACATGCACGCTGGCCTGGCCCGCGGCATCAATGGTCATGCTGAAACGCTGCTTGCAGCGCGAACATGCCGGCGTGAAGCGGCCCGGCTTCACGTGCGCGAGCACCAGCCGAAAGTGGCAATGCGGGCAGCGAATTTCCATGCCGTAGCCCCTGCGAAAACAACGAAATGACAATAAACCGTTTGGCTGAAGAGACGTGCACATCTGAGTCTAAAATGGCCTGTCGCGCCGGTCAACGAGAATCTTGATGCGAGACCGGTGCCGCACGTTTACACTAATGACCATGAGTCAAACGCCGCTCAACGCATTGCATTATCTCGTCGCCGTCGCCGGGCCCGCTATTCCGCCCATGGCCCTGGCCGATCGCGACCTCACCCTCGGTCGACATGAGTCGTGCCAACTCCTGATGCCCGCCGATGCCGACAAGGTCTCACGCTTCCATGCCAAGTTCTCCTTCCGCGATCGCCGCTGGCACATCGCCGATGCCGGTTCGCGGTGGGGCACTTACCTTAATGGCCGAAAGCTTGAGCCCGGCGAGTTTCTCCCCCTCGCGGAGGGCGACCTCGTTCGCATCGCGCCCTGGACGCTCACGCTCTCGCGCACCGCGGCACGCCGTGGCCTGCAACTCGGCGAAGATGCCGACCAAATGTCGAGCATCGTCCGCTCGCACGCCGCCGAGCCCGGCGCGGCGCCAGCACGCCCTCTCGCGGAAGAAATGCTCGCCCTGCTGCTCGAAACCGCCGCCGGCTTTTACGCCAGCACCGACGAACCCTCGCTCGCCCAACTGCTCATCGCCGCCGCCACCCGCGGCACCGGCCTGCGCAATGCCACCGTGCTGCGCCCCGTCGATACCGCTGGCAAATACGAGATCGTGGCGACGAACATCAACCCCGACGGCGAGACCAGCCGCGCCGGCAACACGTATTCGCGCTCGCTCATTGCTGCCGCCTCTGACGGCAGCGTCGCCGAGTTCTCCGCCCAGAACGCCGGCGGCGACATCGCTGAATCGATCATGCGGCTGCGCATCACATCGGCGATCTGCGCACCATTAATGCTCGGCAACACCGTGGCCGCGTATCTCTACCTCGATGCCCGCGGCAACTCCATGGCCGCCGGTCTGCGCGCCAATGCCGTGCCCTTCTGCGCGGCGCTCGCCCGCATGGCCTCGCTGGCCCTCGCCAATCTCAAACGCCTCGACATGGAAAAGCGCCAGGCCAGTGTTGAGGCCGAACTCTCCGCCGGCGCCGAGGCCCAGCGCTGGGTCCTGCCCAAACGCGCCAACACCCTCGGCGTTGTGTCCTACATCGGCGAAAGCCGCCCCGGCCGCTATGTCGGCGGCGATTTCTTTGATGTGCTTGAACTGGCCGATGGCAAAGTCGCGCTCGCCCTTGGCGATGTCGCCGGTAAAGGCATCGCCGCATCGGTCCTTATGACCGCCGCGCAAGGCTATCTCCACTCCGCATTGCTAAGCCACGCCGACCTTGGCGCTGCCGTCACCGCGCTCAACCGCTTTATCTGCCCGCGCTGTCCGACCGGCAAATTCCTCACGCTCTTTGTCGCCATCATCGACCCCCATACGCAGACCATGCACTACATCGACGCCGGCCACGGCTACGCCTTCGCTGCGCCACCTGACGGCAACTTCGCCCAGATCACCGGCGAGTCGGACCTGCCCATCGGCGTTGCTGACGAGATCGCCTACACCGCGCAGTCGCGTCCCTTCTCCGTCGGCCATCGCCTGCTGATCGTATCCGATGGCTGCATCGAGCAACCCGCCGCCACTGCCGGTCCGCGCGAGCAGTTCGACGGCGACGGCGTCATCGACGCCCTCGCCCAGCCCGCCGTCGATCCTGTACAGGCGCTCTTCGATGCGCTGTTCGCCTTTGCCGGTTCCACGCATCTGGCCGATGACGCCACTGCGGTCCTCGCCACGCTCCGGCAGGCTTAGGCAAACGCCCGAAACGCAAACACCGCCGCCGGCGAATCGCTCGAGTTCGTCGACACCACTTCCAACGTCAGCGACGTCGTCTGCAGCGTCTTGGGCAGTTTGATCACGTTGCGTGCCTGGTGGTTCTCATCGCAGCGATGCACGATCGTCCCTTGGTCATCGCGAATCACGTAGCGGCTCACACAATACGGCATGGCCCGCTCGGGGTGGCCATACTGCGAGCTCTCCATCGCGTGGTCGTAGTCCGGGTCAAACCACAACTCGATCTGTGAAATCGACTTCGCCGCCGGCCACTTCAGCGTCAGCGTCGGCTTCATATCGCCCAAAGCCGCCACCCACGCATGCGCCTGGTCCACCGGCCGCAGCACGCCGCTCTTGATCATCGCCGGCCCAAACGGCGCCACCGGCTCGACAAACTTCAGCGCGAAGTTCTGCCCGCCCGGCCGCCGCGCCGGCGCCCAGACTTCATAGTCTTCGCCGCCGATCTTCGCCGTTGTCTCGTCGCGGTAGTGATGCACCACCAGCATGCCGGTGATGCGCTTGTTCGTGCACCGCACCGACACCTTCGGGTTCTTCATCGCGCAGATGAACAGATAGCCCGCGTGCGGCATCACCGTGCCCGCCGCAAATGTCACTTCCGACGCGCCCTGCGGCACCTTGAACGACTGCGACGCCAGCGTGACGTCCGGCGTGTGATGGTCCGTTCGCGTCGTCGTGCGCAACTGCACTTCCAGTGTCGTCTCTTCGTCAGCAAAAACCTCCAGCGTCACCGCCGGCAAACGCCCGGCAGGCACCGGCACCAACTGTGCATGCGACCGTGTCAGCCGTTCCAACGGCCCGTCCGCCGGCAGTGCGCCCAGTTTCAGTTCCGACGACGCCGACACTTCCGCCGGCATGCTCAGGTCGCGCGGGTCTTCGATCTTTTCACCCATCAAGTACTGGCCGTTGCGCATCAGGTTCTGCTGCAACTCGCGCAGCAGTTCGCCCTTCGCCAGCGCGGCCGGCAGCACTTTACGCTTGATGCAAATCGCCGCGGCCTCGGCCACGGCCTGCCCGCCGACCGCGCACGTGCACATCACGCGCGTCGTGCCAAAGGCCACGTGCGTCGTCGAGATGTTTCGCCCCGCCATGAACAGATTTGTAATGTTCCGCGAGACGTAGCAGCGGTACGGTATGCCGTACATGCCCTTCGAATGCAGGTGATGCGAACCGCTGAACTCCGAGAACACGCCGTCCGCCGGGTGCAGGTCGATCGACCAGCCGCCATGCGCCACCACGTCTTCATGCTTCGGCCGATGCACCACGTCGTGCTGGTTCAGCATGTACAACCCTTCGAACCGCCGGGCCTCGCGCTTGCCCGGAATCATGCCGACCCATTCAAGCGTCAGGTTTGCCGCCTCGGGGAAATTGCCGGAATTCTTGATGTAATCCCACACGCCGTAGACCACCTGCCACAACTGCCACTTGATGTCTTCCGTGTCGTGCACGGGGTCCAACCGGCCGCCGTACTCAATCCACCACAGCCGGCATCCGTGCTCCTTGGCGTTAAAGTGCTTGTACCGCGGGATCCGCCCCGGCAGGTTCTTCAGCGCGTAGCTCGGCGCCACAAATGTCACCGGCCGCCCGACGTCCTTGCTGTAGAAATAAATCGATTGTCCCAGTAGGTGCCCAAACTCGCCCGTCGGCGCAAAGCCCTCGCCGAATTCTTCCTTGCTTTCCGCCCCAATGCGAAATGCCGCGCCCGCCACAAAACCCAGCAGCCCGTCGCCTGAAGCATCGAGGAACAACTCGCCCCGGCAAACGTAACGCGTCGCGTTCTGGCTGCAATAGCCCGTCACGCTCGCGATGCGGTCCGCATTCCCCGGCGGCTTCGCGCATTCATACGCCGCCGTGTTCAGCAGCAGCGTGATGTTCGGCTCCTGCAGGACCTTCTCCAACAGCACCGTGTCGAAGATCAGGGTGTTACCTTCCGGGTTGCGGTAGAGGTTTTCCACCAGCAGTTCATCAATGACGCCGCCTTCGCGTGCCCAGCGGTTGTTCGATCCCATGTGGCACGTAGCCCCCAGGCACCACAGGCGAATCTCCGAAGAGGCATTGCCGCCAAGCACCGGCCGATCCTGCATCAAGATCACCTTCAGCCCCGCCCGCGCCGCCGTGATCGCCGCACACGTGCCGGCCATGCCGCCGCCCACGATCACCAGGTCTGCGTTCAGTTCGACGCTTTTCACCGCACGGGCCGCCGTGCTGCCCTCATCGCGCAGCAGTCGCGATGCCGAGTCCTTGCTCGCACCGTCCACCACCACATTGCCCGTCGCCTTGGTCGTTGTCTCAGCCATTATTCCCGCCTTTCATGTATTGCTATAATAGCAATTAAGTTCGGGCTTCATTCTACCGCCTCCAGCCGCAATATGCGATACACCCGCGCGGCGGAGTTGGGGCGTGTGTCTGCGTCTCGCGTTAGAATGTTGCCATGAAGACTCTTCCGTTCGTGCTCGTCTGCCTCGGTGCGACTGTCGCTATTGCCCAGACCTCGCGCCCGGTTGCTGAACCGAAGTGGGGCGAGCGGGTTCGGCATTGCCAGTCACGCGTGATCATTCCTGATGCCCCTGCGGGCAAGCCTAACCTTGAGTTCACGGTGCAACTGCGCAACGTCGGGCCGGACAAGATTCCCGTCACCAATCTTCGCGTGTGGTTTCTGCTTGCCCAGGGCAAAGACAAGGTCTTCTACACGGCGCTCGCCAAGACGCCGGCCGATCTGCCCGCCGCCATCGACAGCGGCGATCAACTCCAGTTCAAAACCGACCTCTCGCTTCTCGACACCTTCGCCTATGACCCGGCCATCAAAATCCAGGACGGCATCCCCACGCCCGGCCCTGATCAACAACCCAAAAAACTCGGCGCGGTGAAAGACACGCTTCCGGTTGGCCGCGTGCGGGTGAGGGCCTTTGTCGTCTACGACACTCAGGACGGCAACAAGCGTTTCGTTGAAACCGTCCCGTCCGCCACCGCTGAACTCGGCGCTCCGCCGGCCGCGGACGACTTCGCCACGCTCAGCGAGGCCGAGCGCAAGGCCGTGCTCGAAGACCTCGTCCGTTTGTTTCAGGGCGATGCCGTCGCCGGCAAGGCCGCGCACGACAAAGCCGTAAAGATCGGCGCTCCCGCGGTCAAAACCCTTGTCGAGCTTCTCGAGAAAGAAGATGCCACCTCCGAGCATGGCCGCATGTGGCTGGTCGCGTCGCTGCTGTCGATCCGCGACGACCGCGCGGTCGACGCCCTCATCGCTGAAGTCAAGAAAGGCGGCGGTTCCGCCCACGTGATCGCCTATCACGGCCCGCGGATGAACAACGACGAGCTCAATACCGTGATCCGCGAGGCGGCCGCCACGGGCAAAGATCCGCGCTTCACCGCCTGGGCAGCGCGCGGGCTTGGCCTCGCCGGCGGCAAGATAGATGATGCCTGGATCGATCCGCTGCTCAAACAAACCGATCCACTCGGACGCAGCGAAGCGGCCACGATCCTCGCCGGCGCAAGCTCTGCCAAGGCCACCGCGGCTTTCATCAAACTGTGTGATGACCCCGATGCCTCCGTACGCACCGCCGCCGCCAATGCTGCCGCGCAGAAGAACCGCAAGGAGTCGGCCGTGATCAAGGCGCTGATCGCCAGCCTCAAACGCGACGACGCCAAGGCCCAGAAAGCGGCAATGGGGGCCCTGCAAAAACTCACCGGCGAGAAGCACAGCACCCCCAAAGACTGGCTCGCCTACGGTGAAAAACTGAAGTAAATCGGTTATCTTCCCGCCGTCCCTCGCAATCGGCCAGGCGCGCGTCGCCCTGCCCGTTTTGCGTTTTGAGTTTTGCGTTTTGAGTTTTTTATGTCCCTCCCCAATTACGTCATTACCGACCGCAACGGCGCCAAGACCTGCTCCACCGGCTCCGCCTGGGAACCCAAAATGGGCTACTCCCGCGCCGTCCGCAAAGCCAACCTGATCTTCGTCACCGGCACCGTCGGCATTAACGCGGACAAGACCTACACCCCCGATGTCGGCGCTCAGGCCAAGCGCTCGCTCGACATCATCAAGGGCGCGATCGAGTCCCTCGGCGGCAAGATCACGGATGTCGTCCGCACCCGCATGTACGTGACCGACGTCACGCAGTGGGAGAAGGTCGCGGCCGTGCACGGCGAAGTGTTTGGCAACATTCGCCCCGCCACCACGATTGTCGAAGTGAAGCAACTTATCGACAAAGAGGCGCTCATCGAGATCGAAGCCGACGCCGTGGTGGGCTGATCGCGGCCCATAACCGCGTCAATCTGGTGCTCTCGACGGCTGAGATTTGACTCGGCCCACCGTTTGCCTACGGTTTTACTAACCGACCCGCGCCCTGCGGGTCTGCCCAACCGTTCGAGGCAAACCATGAAAACCACGATTGCAGCAATCGTTCTTTCGCTCACGGCCGCCGCCAGCGCGCAGACGGTCTATGAGCCCGTGAAGTACCAGCATGGGCGCTACGGCGAGACCTTTTACGGCGGCGCCAATCCGTACGCCCTGACCGTGCCGGGGGCGCTCTATACGCCCGCGACGGCGGCTTTGGCGCCGCGCTTTTATGTGACGGCTTCTGGCCGGTATATCCGCTTCGATACGCGCACGCCGGTGATTCCGACGCAGGTTTATACAGACCTGGCGCCGTACACCGAGGTATCGCAGTACGGCTACACCGCGGCCGATGCCCGCAATGAGGCGTACCTGAATGCGCCGCGGTTCCAGACGGCGGGCACGCTCTCCATGGTGCCGGGGATTCAGATTCCGCATACGGAGATCCAGGGTGGCATGCTGGCGGGTCCGATCGTCACGCAGGTGATCGAGGCCACCACGACCCAGACCCCGCAGCGCGAGCAACCGCCCGCGGAAGTGGCGGAGCGGACGAGTTCGCCGTCGAAGGCGGTGCCGCTGATCAGTTGGGCCCGCAACGAGCGCGAGCGCAACCCGGCGCTGTATCGCGCCCTGCTGAAAGAGGCCCGCAAGTACGACCCGGCCGCGGTCGAACGCCTTGAACGCGAGTAAGTCAAAACATCTCTTTACCACCAAGTTCACCAAGGACGTCAAGGCAATCGCCAGGCGCTGAAGTCTTTCCCCTACCAGGTCCTTCGTGATCTTGGTGTACTTGGTGGTAAATCCAAAGTCGCAATTGATAATTGAGAAACCCCAATCGATAATGCCCTCAACTTTCGAGGGCCGTTTATGACCATCTCCCGCATTCTTCTGGGCGCTGCACTTTTCTCGCTGCCGCTGATTGGCGTGGCGCAGATCACGATCGAGCCGCCGCCGGTGCAGCCCGAGACCACGCAGCCGGCCACCGCGCCGGCCCCGCAGCAAGTAACACCGGCCCCGACAACCGCCGCCGCACCCGCTTCAGCGGAGAAGGTGCTGGAAGGCCTGCTGGGCCAGCGTCCGGCGGCCAATCCCGTCATCCCGCCCAGCGAAACCAAGGACACCGTAGCCGCACCCGTGACGGATGCCGTGGCGCCGAATCAGCCACAGGTGCAGCGTGTGCGCGAAGGGCAGTTTATTTACAACCGCACAGGCCGGCTGGTGAAGGATGACAAGAGTGGGACGTTTCTGTTCACGTTTGATGGCGACGGCAAAGACATGCGCGACCCGCCCATGGCGGTGCTGCCGTCGCGGTTGCTGATGGCGATGGAAGAGGCGAGTGACAAGGGCAACAAGCCGACGAAGTTCAAGATTTCCGGCGAGGTGACCGAATACCGCGGCAAGAACTTTTTGCTGATCCGCTACATGCAGACGGTGAAGGATTTGAACCAGGGACTGGGGGGCTAACCCTTGCTTTCAGTTGTCAATTGACAATTGAAAATTGAAAATTGTCAATTAGGTCTTGCGCGGTGGGGTTGGTCTATCCCGATGTACAACGCGGTATGCATGTTCGTCTCGTGCGTTGCCGCCGTCAGCGTTGCGTTGCTCGGCTGGATTGGTGCGCCGCGTGAGTTGTTGATGTTTGGCACGACCACGCTCTCTCGTGGCAAGGGCCATCAGTACGAAGCGATGCCTTGGGTCGCCGACGCCATGAGGATTGATACCTTGGTGTTTATCACATTCTTTGCGACCTTTTTTGTTCTATTGATGGTGTTGATCGTAGATCCGGCCCGGCGGAAGAGTTCGAGTGCAGTGCGGATGGCTCCCTTCATTCTTCTGGCAGGTTTTGCCGTTGCGTTCGTCGGTAGCCTTTGCGCCTGAGAGGGTGACACAAACATCTGTCTTGCGGTTGTTCGCGACTCGTGGTCGCCCGGCGATCACATCGCCGGCTTTACAGGGGGTGTGTGCGGCGGGGCGGGGTGCGGTTGGTGGCGTGGCGCTTGATTTGGCGGGTCAACGGTTGGCGACCCGCGTTTTTGGGGGTGCGAACGGGGGGTGAGGGGAATGCGAAAGGCGAAATGCGGAATGCGAAAGGGGCGCCCCGTCGTTTTTGGCGTGGGTGGTGGCGGGGTGCTTTGGGTTAGTCCTGAGTGCTGAGTGCTGAGGACTGAGTGAAAATGTGTTTATTGGCGGGGGTTTTGGCGGGAATGACGAGTAGGGGAGTATCGGGGTTTCGGAGTATCGGAGTGAGCGGCGGGGTGCCAAAATCTGTCAAGGGAAAAATGGAAAAGATGTTTGGATTTTTCTAAATGTCCGACATGGCGAGGGTTGTGGGTGATCGGGGTGAGAGAGGGGTGCGGAAGGTTTTGCGTTATGGCGCAGACGTTGCGTGCGAAGCTAGCGGTATTATTGTTATATTTATAGATATTTAGATACGTATATAAAAAATGGGCATCCTGTGTTTTGGGGCATCTTATATGTGTTTGGGTTTGGGGGATGGGGAGACGGGAGGGGGTGGGCGAAGGATGGGCGGGGCTAAGCCTCCGTCCAAATTGACAATTGTCAATTGACAATTGAAAATTGACAATTGTCAATCACCCGTTACATGTCGCGGCACGGAGACCACCATCATGATCCCGAAGCGTATCACATCTGCCCGCCATGCGGTTTTCCAGTTGCCCTTCCTTTTTCTCGCTCTCACCCTCCTCACCAGTTGCGGCTCCCGCGACATCTACGTCACCATTCCCTCCGCTGTCGTGAAGGAACACGCGCTGGGCGGCCCCAACCTCTGCCTGCTCTACGAATTCGATTGCGTTTACGAAACCGGTCGCACCGAAGTTCGGCTCGTCATGACTGTGGACGGCGGGGAAACCGGCGAAACCATCCGCATCAAAGGTGATGGCAGCATGCACGGCTCCTTCCCGTTGCCCGGATCCTTCATCAACGACGGCGATCGCGCCAAAGTCCTCGCGCTCCAGTCGAAAATAGTTGTTCCCACCTATTGGCAGAAAAAGATGCTGGCCGGCTGGAAGGGTGTCGTTTTTGCCTACACGGACCTCGACGGCAAAAAAGTCCAACTCGAAGTACGTAGCTGAAAAGCCAGACCGCCCTCTATCTCTCCGTGCCCTCCGTGGTTAACTTTTGACCTCTCTCAGTATCGCCACCGTCCGCGCACACTTCTCCGCTTCAAAATATTTCCCCAGCACCTGCTCAAACACCGACCCCGTCTCACTCACCGCCGCAAACAGCGTCGCGCATGACTGCAACTTCAAGTCATCCGGCGAACCCATGATCTCCAGCGCCGTTCTCCCCTCCACCGCCAGCACCGCCGCCATGCATTCCCGCAGTCGCGGTCCCAGCGTCTCATGCTCCAAGTACGCCCGCGCCTCCTCAGCCCCCGCAATCCCATAAAACTGCGCCATCTCGCTATATCCCAGCCCCCGCAACTGCGGCAACACAAACCACATCCAATGCGTCCGCTTCCGCCCCGCCCGCAACTCCCCCAGCGCCTGCGGATACACATCCGCTTGCGCTTCGACAAACCGTTCCAAGTCAATGCCATCATTCGCTGTCATAGCGCCATTCTACCCCCAGCCAAGAAACAATCCGGAGATTTCCCTTGACAACCGCCGCATTATTTGTTAGGTTATTGTTCGCTATTGGTAGATGGGGGCGAAGCCATGTATTCACCCACAATTTCGATCTGCAACGATCATTCTCTCATTGGTGTCCTTTGTCATTGGGGTCGTTATCTCTCTAGAGATGCCGGCATCTCCAGTGATACAGCCCCCCGTGCAGCCCAGTGCACAGTGGCCACCCATGTCTCCCCTAGGCCCGCCACCGGTGGCGGGTCTCCCCTCTGGCGCTATCAGAAACGCCACTTCCCATCCAACATAACCAAAACCCGCGCGACATCTCCTGTGATACCACTACCCCGCCGCCGCATGCCCCCTTGCCTCCACCCGCTCATCAACGCTAGAGTACACGTGTTCGCTAGGGGTGTCCCGATGGGAGTCGGGGCTGAGAGATCACCCTCCGAACCTGACCCGGGTCATGCCGGCGTAGGGAAGCGACCCCCCCATATTGTCGCTGCCTGCATCGCGCGTGGCCCATTACCTGGAGCCTGATATGAAAGCGCCCGCGCAGACCGCGACCGCCGGTACCACTACCCACAATGGCAAGACTTTGTATACGCAGTATGAGTTTGCACGGGCGGGGTTGATTACGCCGCAGATGATTCGGGTGGCGCAGCGTGAGGCGACGACGCCGGAGTTTATTCGGCAGGAAGTGGCGCGCGGGCGGTTGGTGATTCCGGCGAATATCCGGCACCTGGCGGGCGCGGGGGGGAAGAATTCAGAGTTCAGCATTCAGAATTCGGAATGGACGTTGGAAGGCACGGCGGCGGTGGGGCATCCGGGGGCGCGGGGGGAGGCGGCCTCGCTGTGGGTGAACCAGACGGTGCCGCAACGGTGGGCGGTGATCAGCGATGCGAATTACTGCAAGGGGCAGAATGCGCCGAAGCGGCTGGATCCGATGGCGATTGGGCGGATGGTGACGACGAAGATTAATGCGAACATCGGGGCGTCGCCGGTGAGTTCGGGGACGCATGAGGAAGTGGAGAAGCTGATGTGGGCCCAGAAGTATGGGGCTGACACGCTGATGGATTTGTCGACGGGTGGGAACCTGGTGGAGTGCCGCCAGGCGATTATTGATAACAGCACGATTCCGATCGGGACGGTGCCGATCTATTCGATGATCATTGGGCGGAAGATTGAGGATCTTTCTTACGATGACATTTTGAAGGAAGTGGAGCGGCAGGCGCAGCAGGGGGTGGATTATTTTACGATTCATGCGGGGGTGTTGAAGAAGCATATTCCGCTGCTGAAGAGCCGGCTGACGGGGGTGGTGTCGCGGGGTGGCTCGCTGCTGGCGAAGTGGATGATTGTGCACAACAAAGAGAACCCGATGTACGAGCTATTTGATGAGATCAGCGCGATCATGCGGCAATACGATGTGACGTATTCGCTGGGTGATGGCCTGCGGCCGGGGTGCTGTGCGGATGCGACGGATCCGGCGCAGCTGGCGGAGTTGCAGACGCTGGGCGAGTTGGTGCATCGGGCGCGTGAGGCGGGCGTGCAGTGCATGGTGGAAGGTCCGGGTCATGTGCCGATGGACCAGGTGGCGATGAACATGCAACTGCAGCAGCGCGTGTGTGATGATGCGCCGTTCTATGTGCTGGGACCGCTGGTGACGGATGTGTTTCCGGGTTATGACCACATTACGAGTGCGGTGGGTGCGACCGAGGCGGCGCGTGCGGGCGCGGCGATGTTGTGCTACGTGACGCCGAAGGAGCATGTGGGTTTGCCCAAGGCGCAGGACGTGAAGGCGGGATGCATTGCGTACAAGATTGCAGCGCATGCGGGTGACATTGCACGCGGGATTACGGGGGCGCGGCAGTGGGATGATGACATGAGTAAAGCGCGGGCGGCGCTGAACTGGCCGAAGATGTTTGAGTTGGCGTTTGACGGCGAGACGGCGCGGGCGCTGCATGATGAGGATTTGGAAGTTGATACGGACTTCTGCGCGATGTGCGGGCACGACTGGTGCTCGATGCGGATCAGCAAGGAGATCCAGGAGTTTGCGAGCGGCAAAGATGAAGCGTATCAGCCGAAGAAAGTGGCGATGAAGTCGGAAGGCGTGAGCGAGGAGGGGGCGGAGCTGCTGAAGCAGCGTGGGGTGCTGACGCAGGAGCAGATTATGGAGTTGGCGCACAAGGGGAAGAAGGCCGACTGCCACAGCGATAAAGTCGCCGAACCCGAGCAGGCCAAGTTGGTGCAGATTAACACGCTGAAGGCGCATGGTCTGGTGGTGAACGAGAGCGGGCTGTGAGCGGGAGGCGTGCTTCTATTAACCACGAAGTTCACCAAGAACACCAAGGCAGGTCATATGCGAGCAGGCATTCGCGCACGAGAGAACCTTGGTGCGCCTGGTGGCCTTGGTGGTTCATTGGAATCTTCAGAACAGTCAATTGGAAATTGACAATTGTCAATTGGGCCTGAGCGGTGTTACGCTGCCGTCTTGCGTGAATGCGAGGTAATGCCATGCGGATGCGTGCTGCGCTGGTTGCGGTGATGGTTGCGGTTGCTGGCGGGGTGGTGCAGGCGCAGACGGCGAAGCCGCGGGAGACGTATGAGCGTTTGAGCACGCTGTATATGAAGGGGCAGTGGGAGGAGTTGGAGAAGGAATTTGCGACGCTGAAGGATACGGGATTTACGCCGGCGCAGAAGGCGGATCTGACGTACATGCGAAAGGCGTTGGATGACGGCCGGCCTGCGTGGTGGAAGCAGGCGAAGGCGGGGAAGACATTTAACTTTAAGCCGAGGGTGTGGACGCGAGCGATCACGGCGAGTTTTGATCCGGCGTCGAAGAATGGGGTGGAGATCAATTGGGGCGTGACGCCGACGGTGAATTTGAAGTGGCCGCACGCGGACATGGATGATGCGGCGGCGGCGGAGCATGGGTTTTCGAAGGGGGACTTGGTGCATTTTCAGATATGGACGACGCTGGGGCTGGCGGATGCGTGGATGGCGATACCGGTGCAGCAGCAGGCGAATTTGAATGAGGCGGGGCGGATGCAGTTGCAGCGGAACCTGGATTTTTGTGCGAATGGGACGGGGCTGTATTTTGCGAACCCGCAGTCGCGGCGGTGGGGGGCGTGGTTGTTTTGTGCGTCGTACATGAACAAGTATGCGAGCATGCCGATCGTGAACAGCCGGAAGGCGTGGGCGGCGGCGTTGATGGCGGAGGTTTTGCCGAAGGCGGAGAAGTACCCGTCACTGACGTGGCCGACGGACAAGGATGAGTTCACCGAAGAGAAACTGGCGTTGCATTTGAAGGACAGGATTGAGAAGACGCCGCTGACGTTTGCGGAGGACCGGGCGTTGCGTGAAGCGTTTTTGACATTTCACGGGAGCAACGTGGCGGCGCTGCTGAAGTCGGGGCGGGTGAATCTGCCGAACGGGCAGCAGTTGGCGCTGGACCCGGAGCAGGACAAGCCATTGGTGGCAAAGCGCGATGCGTGGGTGAAGGCGCAGTTGGAGCGTATCGCGGCGAAGGCGAAGTGATCAGCAGGCGGCGATTTTGGCGACGCACTCTTTAAGTTTGGGGCCGGGGTTGTTTTCGTCGCCTTCGTATTCAAGGGTGATGGCGCGGCACTTGGGGTTGGCGGCGATGAGTTTGATGTAGTTGGCGAGGTTGAGGTTGCCTTCGCCGACGACGACATCTTCGCCTTTGCCGTTGCGGTGGAAGATGAAGTCCTTGATGTGAGTGCCGTAGAGGCGGTCGGCGAATTTCTCAGCCCATATGACGGGGTCGTGGCCGGCGTCGAGGCACCAGGCGGAGTCGATGCAGAGGCCGAGGCGTGGGGAGTTGTGCTTGAGGATGTGGGCGATCATGGTTTCGTTGCCGAGCCAGTCGTAGCCGCCGTGGTTGTGGATGCCGAGGTCGATGTCGTACTTGTCGGCGAGCTTGATGGCGTGGGGGATGCAGTCGGGCATTTTGTCGAGGGCGAAGGTGGTGGAGATCATGGTGGCGCCGGCAGCCTTGGCGAATTTGAACCAGCTTTCTTCGACGGGGGCGGCGGCGAAGCGTTGGACACCGATGGAGGCGATCTGGACGCCAGCGTTTTTAAAGGTGGCGAGGACGTTGTCGAAGGTGGCTTCGTTGTTGAAGTCGGCGTGGACGCCGCAGAGCTCGATGCGTTTGAGGCCGATGGCTTTGACCTGGGCGATCAGTTGGTCGAGGGGCTTGAAGGCACGGAAGCACCAGCTTTGGACGGCGAGTTTTTCGGCGGCATTGAACATGAATCGATTCTCCGTAAGGGAGGGGGCACGTTAACGCGGGACTTCGCGCGCGGCAAGCGGAGCGGTAGAGTGAGGGGCATGAAGCGACCAGCCGTGAGTGAGACAGACATGCTCGGGCCGTACCGGGTGCTCAGGACCTTGGGCGAGGGGGGCATGGGGACGGTGTACCTGGCGCACGACGTGACGCTGGAGCGTGACGTGGCGATTAAAGTGTTGCGGGTGAGCAATGGGCGGGTGCATGCGGGGCTGGCGAAGCGGTTTTTGCGTGAAGCCAAGACGGTGGCGAAGCTGACGCACCCAAACGTGGTGACGATTTTCACGATTGGCACGACGGGGGAAGGTGAGAGCGCGCGGCCGTATATTGTGATGCAGTACATTGAGGGCGGGTCGCTGGCGGATCAGTTGCATAGGCATGGGCCGCTGGGGTGGCGGGACAGCGTGCGGGTGATCATGGACGCGCTGCGGGGGCTGGGGGCGGCGCATGCGGCGAAGATCATTCACCGCGATGTGAAGCCGGCGAACTTGATGCGCGGGCCGGACGGGCTGGTGAAGCTGGTGGATTTCGGGCTGGCGCGGTGGGCGGAGGGGGGCGAGCAGGATTTGACGGTGGCGGGGGCGTTTGTGGGGTCGCCGAGTTATGCCTCGCCGGAGCAGATTGCGGCGAACCGCACGGTGGATCAGCGGAGCGATTTGTATTCGCTGGCGGCGACGTGGTATGCGCTGCTGACGCGGCAGCCGCCGTTTGTGGCGGAGGACACGCAGGATGTGATGCGGATGCATTTGCTGGAGGTTTTTCCGGATGTGCGGGCGCTGGCGCCGGAGGTGCCGGAGGCGCTGGTGAAGGTGCTGCGCAAGGCCAGCGTGAAGCGGGTGGAGGATCGCTACCAGAGTGCGGCGGAGATGCTGGCGGATGTGGAGGGGCTGCTGCAGGAACGTAGCGTGGAGAGACCGGTGAAGAGGCCGCTGCCGGCGCCGCGGCTGGTGCATGCGGAGAAGAGCGTGGTGGCGTTGGAGGGGCAGTTGGCGGAGGCGCGGTCGAGCCATGATGTGGATGCGCAGTTAACGGCGTTGCGGTCGTTGTATGGGTTGTATGCGCAGTTGGAGCGGCGGGACGAGGCGAACCGGGCGTTTCGGGAGGCGATTAAGTTGCATGCGCTGCGAAATGACCCGCGGAGCGGGATTCGCCGGGCAAGTTAGTCGTGGCGTAGTGCTTCGATGGGGTCTTGGTGGGCGGCGACGATGGCGGGGTAGATGCCGAAGATGATGCCGACGCCGGCGGAGATGACAAAGGCGAGAATGACGGACCAGAGGGTGACGTGGGTGGGGTAGGTGCCTTTGGAGAGGGTGTCGACGAGGACGCTGAGGCCGATGCCGGCGCCGACGCCGACGAGACCGCCGGCGACGGAGAGGCACATGGTTTCAACGAGGAACTGAGTGATGATGTGGCGGCGTTTGGCGCCGAGGGCGCGGCGGATGCCGATCTCGCGGGTGCGCTCGGTGACGGTGGCGAGGGAGATGTTCATGATGCCGATGCCCCCGACGAGGAGCGAGAGGAGGGCGATGCCGCCCATGATGAAGTTGAACATTTGCTGGCTGGCGGCGGCCTGGCGGAGGAGTTCGCGGGGGACGCTGACGAAGGTGTCACGCTGGTCGTTGTGGCGGACTTCGAGCATGCGACCGAGGGCGGCGGCGGTGGGTTCAACGTATTGGACATCGCTGACGCGGACGTAGATTTCAGTGAGTTGGACGACGCGGCGTTCGGTGGAGCCGGAGGAACGCTTGATGATGGTGTCGCCGAAGAAGGCTTCGTTGACGGTCATGGGGAAGTAGACGTCGAAGTTCTGGTCGCGGGTGCCGCCGATGACGCCGACGGGGTTCATGACGCCGACGACTTCGAAGACGCGTGCTTTGACGTTGGCGGACTGCATACGGATGAACTGGCCGAGGGGGTTGGTGGGGCCGAAGAGCTGGCTGGCGACGCCGGCGCCGAGGACGCAGACGGGGTTGCGGTTGGTCATATCTTCGTCGGTGAGGAAGCGGCCGTGGCTGATGCTGACGTTGGCGACCAGGGGGAACTCAGGGGTGGTGGCGATGGAGGTGGCGCTGGTGGCGCGGACTTCGTCGCGGACGACTTCTTGCTCGGCGTTGCGGACGGGGACGACGTACTGGATGTTGCCAAGGCGGCCTTCGCGGACGTCGGCCTCGATTTGCAGGAAGTCTTCGCGGCGGAGGCCGTAGTGGAGGGGAGCCCAGGGGGAGCCGCGGGTGGCGCGGGCGGTGTCGATGGGGGGTACGGAGCGGAGGATGATGTTGGTGGAGCCGAGCTGTTCGACTTGCTTGAGGGTTTTGCGTTTGGAGCCTTCGCCGATGGCGACCATGGCGATAACGGCCATGACGCCGACGATGATACCGAGGGTGGTGAGGAAGCTGCGCAGCTTGTGGAGGTGCAGGTTGGTGACGCCGAGGCGGAAGGTTTCGAGGAAGAAACTGAAGTTCATAAGGCTTGCCAGTGTAGCATATTAGCCTATTTTAAGTGTAGGCTGCAGGCCCATGATGACGACGAATGTAACGTTATCACGCATGTGAATGCGTTTATGAGATAAGGTGCGCGCGAATGTCGCGACTGCGGGACAGAAACAAACCTTCATGGATCGGCCGTTTGATCGTGGCCGCGGTCGTGTTGGCGGTCGTGGGCTGGGGCGGCTGGCAATCGGTGGAGGTGGTGCGCCTGGTGCTGGCGGACAGCCCGGCCGTGACGACTGCGCCGGTGACGACAGCAGCTGCGGCGGTGGCGGTGGTGGATGTGGAACGGATTGATGAACAGGCGGGCGAGGGGGCTGACGCGTTTGCGATGAATGCACCGGACGAGGAGCCGGTGAAGGCCCTGACGCTGGAAGAGATTGGGGCGTTGATTGAGCGGGGGCAGCAACAGTTGGCGAGCGGCGAGGTGGTGGCGGGGCGGGATGAGCTGAATAAAGCGCTGGCGGCGACGGATGATGAGGTGCTGGCGACGCAACTGCGGGGGCAGTTGATGGCGATCAACATGCCGGTGTTTTTTGGAACGGACACGCTGCCGGAGGACCCGCTGGCAAAGCTGGTGCCGATCGCGGATGGGGATACGTATCCGCGGATTGCGCGGCGGCAGAAGATCGGGGCGGGGCTGCTGGCGGATTTGAACCCGACGTTGAACCCGCGCAATTTGAAGATCAACACGGGCGTGAAGGTGATTGAGGGGCCGTTTCATGCCCGCATCAGTCGCAGCGCTCAGCGGCTGGATTTGTTTGCGGGGGAGATGTTTGTGTGTTCGTTGCCGGTGGTGATGGATGAGACGTTTTACCTGCCGCGGGGCGTGTACCGGGTGAAGCCGGGGGCGAAGATTGCGGTACCGGTGAACGGGCGGTTGCAGCGGTGGGTGGGATTTGAGGCGTTTGATTCAAAGGGGAGCGGTCCGAGCACGGGGGAAGTGTTCTGGTTGTTCTCGGCGAATGGCACGCGGGAGCGCTCTGCGGATGGGCGGTCGGCGGGCGCCAAAGTAGCAGACGCGGACCTGTTGCGCCTATACAATACGCTGGTCGAAGGACATTCACTGATTCGCGTACGACCTTGATGTCGGCGTGGCATTTCTCAGCAATGCGGTGTGAGACATGGCGGTAGTTGTTCAATGTTATCACTGCTCGAACATTCTCGAGCTGGATGAAGGTTTTCGCGGCGGCGTGTGCCGTTGTTCGGAATGCGGTTCGTTGCTGCAGGTGCCGAAGGCGAGCAGCACGGGCACGCCGAAGGCCCGGCCGGCAGCGCCGGGGGCGGCGGTGACACAACCGCAGCGTCCGGCGAACCCGAATGCGGATCCGGGGTTGTCGCGCGGGCAGTTTGATCCGAAGAACCAGGTGCCGCAGCCGCAGGATCATGGCGGGAGTTCATCGGGATTGAGCCGGGCGCGGCCGTCAGCGCCGACCGCGGTATCAGCGCCGCCCAAGATTGAAAAGGTGACGCCGTTGTCGGGTCCGAGCTCGCCGATGCATCAACAGCAGCAGAAGGCGGTGGGGAAGAACAATATGCTGCTGCTGGTGGCGGGGGCGATCGGGGTGTTGCTGCTGGCGATCGTGGTGGTGATAGTGGTGGTGGTGGCGAGCAGCGGCGATAAGCCGATCAGCACAGGCGGGGGAGCGAACAACTCGAATACTGGCGGCAACGGCGGGGATACGCCGGGTGTGAAGCCGCCGGAGCGGGTGGTGGTGAAGGGGCCGAATTTTGCGACGTTGCCGCTGGTGGGGAAGCGGATTGTGATTGCGGTGGATGCGGCGTCGAGCATGCAGGACAGTTTTGATTATGTGCGGCGCGCGGTGTACCAGGCGGTTGAATCGCTGGAGACCGACCAGCGCATGGTGGTGGCGGTGTGGACGAGCGAGGGCGTGAAGCAGGTGCCGAGCGGGGGCTTTGTGGGGAAGGGCGAATTGCGGGCGGTTCGCGAGCAGTTGGACGATGTGCCGACGCGTGGCTCGACGGATGCGGCGCGGAGCATGAAGGCGGCGCTAGATCTGGGTGGCGACCAAGTGATTTTTGTGACGGCGAAGTTTGGCTTGATGCCTGATCTTTCGCCGGCGGTGCTGGCGAGTGCGAAGCCGGGGCAGCGGATTGATGGACTGAAGATCACGGCGGAGGACAATCCGTCGCCGCTGCAGATGATGGCCGATAAGACGAACGGGCGTTTTTTGTTTATCACGCAGACGCAGCTGGAAGAGATTGTGCGGCACTAATCGCTTTCAGCGGTGCGTACTTTTTTTGGAACAATCATGAAACCAAAGCAAGTGTTCGGGCAGGCGTCGTGGGAACTGACATCATCAACGGTGAAGGCGTATTTGACGGTGCGTGGCGGGCATATCGGGCCGGTGACGTTTGATGTGGGGGGGCGGAAGGTATCGCCGTTGTCGGTAGCGCCGTGGGTGGAAGAGAAGTTGGCGCTGGGGACGCCGGACATCATCAAGGTGCTGCGGGGGGATTTTTTCTGCATGCCGTTTGGCGGGAACAACAAGACGTACAAGGGTGAGAAGCACCCGGTGCACGGCGAGACGGCGAACGAGACGTGGCGACTGGAGTCGCTGGGGCGCGAGGAAGGCCTGACGATGCTGCACGCGTCGATGACGACGAAGGTGCGCAAGGGGCGGGTGGATAAGCACATCATTTTGAAAGATGGCCACAGCGTGGTGTATCAGAAGCACATCTTGAGCGGCTATAGCGGCAAGATGAATCCGGGGCATCATGCGATGCTGAAATTTCCGGATGAGCCGGGCAGCGGGTTGATTTCGACATCGACGCTGCGGCATCGGCAGGTATGGCTGGAGCCGACGGAGCAACCGGAGAACCGGGGGTATTCAGCGTTGAAGGCGGGGGCGGTGTTTAAGTCGCTGGAGAAGGTGCCGACGGTGTGGGGGACGGACACGGATCTGAGCCGTTACCCGGCGCGGCGCGGTTTTGAGGACATTGTGATTTTGGTGAACGACGCGCAGGAAAACTTTGCGTGGGTGTCGGTGGTGTTTCCGAAGGAGCGATTCGCGTTTTTCACGCTCAAGGATCCGACGGTGCTGGCGAGCACGTTGTTCTGGATCAGCAACGGCGGGCGGCATTATGCGCCTTGGAACGGGCGGCATGTGAACGTGATGGGGCTGGAAGATCTGACGAGCAGTTTTCACACGGGGCTGGCGGAATCGGCGGCGGCGAATGCCTTGAACAAGATCGGCGTGCCGACGCATTTGAACCTATCGCCGAAGAGGGCGACGGTGATCAACTATATTTTTGGCGTGGCGGCGTTGCCGGCGGGTTTTGATCATGTGGCGTCGATCACGCCGGATGAGGAGGGTGTGACGCTGAAGAGCCGAAATGGGAAAACGGCGCGGGCGGCGGTGGATGTGAGCTTTCTATACTCGGGGGAATGAGGTGGCTCGCAAGAATGGGTGGGGCTATTTCGTTAAACCGTATGAAAGAACTGGTGAGGTGGACGATGCGCAAAACAGTGACCATGACGTTGGCAATGGCGATCATGCTGGCTGGGGGCACGGCGTGGGCGCAGACGAAGAAGCCGATGCCGACGGAGGACAAGCTGCAGGAGATCGATAAGACCATTAAGGAGGTCTATCGCGATGAGTATACGAAGCGCGGGCCGGAGGAACGGCTGGCGCTGGCGAAGCGGCTGCTGGACGACGGCAAGACGACCAAGGACGGGCCGACGCAGTATGGCCTGCTGATCGAGGCGCGGAATATTGCGCACCAGATTGGTAGTTTTGATGTGGCGATTGCGGCGGGCGGGGAACTGGGCGAGAACTTTGAGGGGGTGGATGGGTTTGACCTGCGGATGCGGTCGCTGACGGCGATTCGGCCGCTGTGCAAGACGGAAGATGAGATCAACACGGGATTGCAGGCGGCGGAGGGGGTGGTGGATATGGCGCTGGGGGCGGAGAACTTTGAGGCGGCGCAGAAGGGGCTGCAGCAGGTGATTGAGTACGCCAAGCTGGCGAAGAACCTGCAGCGCGTGGCGGATGCGAACAAGCGGATCACGGATATTCGCGGGCAGGCGACGGCATTTAACTTGTACAAAGCGGCGGAAGAACGGCTGAAGAGCGACCCGGAAGATGCGGGGGCGAAGTACCAGGTGGGGTCGTATTTGTGCCTGTATCGCGGGGAATGGGATCGGGGGTTGCCGCTGACGAAGGATGGGGCGGACGGCGCGTGGGCGGCGGCGAGCAAGATGGATTTGGCGAACCCGGTGGCGATGACGGACATGCTGAAGGTGGCGGACCTGTGGTACGACATCGGGGCGAACCGGGAGTTGCAGCGGGGGCGGGTGTGGCACCGGGCGGAGTTCTGGTACCGGCTAATTTTGCCGAATGCTGATGGGCTGCAGAAGACGCGCATTGAGAAGCGTCTGGATGAAATCGCCAAGGCGAAGGTGCCGATGCTGGCGGTGATTTCGGAGGCGACGCGCAAGTCGTTGCCGACGGACCTGGAGTTGAAGCGGTTGCGCGAGCTGTGCATTGCGGCGAAGGCGCCGGGGGCGAAGGCCCAGGCGACGACCGAGTTGCTGACATATATGCGGAACTTGAACACGCGGCTGAACAACGGGTTGGTGGAATACAAGGAGAGCGATTTTGTCGCCCGCTGCAAGGCGGAGATGCAGATTCGCGAGGTGCTGCAGAAGAACGGCTGCGGCGATTTGATCAATTCGTACGCATCGCTGCACAACCAGTTTGTGAGTTTTGCGGCGCTGGGCAAATCGCGCGACGATCTGGCATCGCGGATCATGGCGTTTGAACGGTACAACAGCACGGACAAGGTGCTGGACGGCAAGACGTTCGATACCGCGGTGCGCATGGCGATTACGAATTTTGTCGCCAAGAAGCCGAATGAATTCAGGACGCCGCAGCAGAAGGCGGAGCTGGTGGATTTTCTGAAGGATCGGGGGATTCGCAGCAGCGGTGTGGATGAATATAAGAAGGTGCTGGGCAACCGCGGCCAGTGAACGACTAGTCGGCAGCGCGTTTTCGGGTGAAGAGGCTGACGACGACGAGGGTGAGGAAGCTGAGCGGCACGGTGACGATGGCGGGCTGGTTGAAGGGGACGGGGCTGTCGGCTGCGCTGAGGCCGTAAAGGCTGACGTAGGCGTCGGCGCTGAGGAAGATCCAGAGCAGGCTGGTGGTCATGCCGATGAGGACGCTGGCGGCGATGCCTTTGGCGGTGGTGTGACGCCAGAAGAGCAGCATGACGAGGGCGGGGAGGTTGGCGCTGGCGGCGATGTTGAAGGCCCAGCCGACGAGGAAGGTGACGTTCATTTTTTCAAAGAGGATGCCGAGGAGCATGGCGATGATGCCGACGGCGATGGCGACGATTTTGCCAGCGCGGATTTTGGCGAAGTCGTCCATGGAGCGTTTGAGCAGGACGGCCATGAGGTCGTGGGCGACGGCGCCGCTGGCGGCCATGATGAGACCGCAGACCGTGCCGAGGACCGTAGTGAAGGCGATGGCGGAGACGATGGCGAATGGCAGTTCGCCGAAGGTGCGGGCGAGAAGCGGGGCGGCCATGTTGGAATTGGTGACGTCGAGCGCGCCGGAGGTCATGGCGCCCAGGCCGAGGTAGAGGGTGAGGATGTAGAAGAGGCCGATGGTGGCGATGCCGACAACGGTGGATTTGCGGGCGGCGGAGGCGTCTTTGACGGTGTAGTAGCGGATGAGGATGTGGGGGAGGGCCGCGGTGCCGAAGAAAAGGGCGAGCATGAGCGAGAAGAAATTGAGCTGGTCGTAGAGGTTGTTGCTTTTAACACCTTTGAAGAGGGTGGGGTGGTTGCCGGGGAGGAGCATGTCAGCGCCGGCGACGCGGCGGGGGTAGTAGATGGTGTACTTGGTGCCGTCGGAATCGAGGAGGGTGTCGGTGGCCCAGGTGACGATGGTGCTGCCCTGGATGGTGGAGAGATAAGCGAGTGGGCCGATGGGGCCGGTGTGGGACGCTTCGTCTTCAGGGGTGTTGGGGGAGTCGGCGAGGGGGAGACGTTCGACGTGGCCGACGGGATAGAAGTCGGCCTGGTCTTTGCCGCGGCCGTGAGGTTTGCCGTTGATGAGTATTTTGCCGGCGTTGGTGGCGCTGTATTGCGTTTCGACGAGGTCGGGCCGGAGGAGGGTGAAGCCGTTGATCTGGCCGGTTTCGCGGTAGATACGCAGGATGCCGTCGGTTTTGTCTTTGACGCGGACGTAGGGCTTACCGAGCCAGGGGCCGGTTTCGGGGAGTATTTCGTAATTGGGGTTGAGGGTCACTTCGTCGGCGGGGCTGACGATGTATTGGGGTTTGCGGAAGCCATGGTCGGTGGGCGGGTCGGTCATCAGGCCGCGGTTGAGGATCATGAGCGTGAGGGCACCGCAGAAGAGAACGAGGAGGGCGCCCTTGATGAACTGGACCCAGGTGGTCGACACCATGCCGGCGGTGACGACGATGGCCGTGACGACGATGCCGACGATGAGGACGCCGACGGTGAAGGGCGAGAGGGTGAATAGGCCGAGGTTGAGGGCGGGCAGGCCGAGGAGGGGTTTGACGAGGGCGCCGGCGCCGACCATTTGAGGGATGAGGTAGAAGATGGAGACGACGAGGGTGGAGATGGCGGCGGTAAGGCGGATGCCGCGGGAGTTGAACTTGGCGTCGAGGGCGTCGGCGAAGGTGAATTTCCCGAGGCGTTTGATGGGCTCAGCAATGACGAAGAGGGCGACGACCCAGCCGGCGAGGTAGCCGATGGAGTAGAGGAAGCCGTCGTAGCCGAAGAAGGCGATCATGCCGCAGATGCCGAGGAAGGAGGCGGCGGAGAGGTAATCGCCAGCGAAGGCGACGCCGTTGATGAACCAGGGGACCTGGCCGTGGGCGGCGAAGTAGCCGGCGGAACTTTTGGCGCGACGTCCGAGCCAGAAGGACAGGCCGAGGACGCCTCCGACGAAGGCGGTGAAGACGAGGATGGCGGTTAAAGACGGTGAATACAGCATAGTTTCTCGCGCCGGCGGCCGGAGCTTAACCCTTTAACTCGCGAACGCCGGGGCGACCGGCAGCAATCATGTACCAGACGGCAAGCACGATGGCGGCGAAAATCAGCCCGATGCCATAGACGACGGCGAGGGAGGGGCCACCGAAGAAGATCTCGATGGGGGCGGCCTGTCCGGGGAGCTGGAAGGTGGCGGTGGTGCTGGACATGAGGTCGAAGCGGAAGACCATGAGGAGGACGAAGCCGCCGTACAGGAATGTGTAAAGCGTGAAGAGCAGCAGTCCGCGGCGCGTATTGCGAACGATGACTTGCTGGGATTCGGGATCATTCTGTTGGGTCGTTTGGCTCACGATCACCTCTAGGCGGGAAGAATACCCCCGGATGGATTGTTTTTCGAGACTTGAGCGTTATATTGCCGATGATTCATTGTTCGCGCCCGCAAACGGAGCGCGTGCCGATCGTTCAATATGACAATCTGACCTAACGCCGGTGGCGACTGCGCCGCCTTGAGGGCCGCCCGTGTTTGAGCCAACAAAACAGCCGACGATTTTTCCTGGGATTTCGCGTCGCACCTTTTTGACGCTTGCCGGGCTGACGGGTTTGGGCCTGGCCATGGGCTGCGATGAAGACCGCAAGGCCGGGCAGCGGGCGTTGCCGGATCCGCTGGACCCGATTGCGCGGGGGCGGGGTCCGCTGATGGCGGACCGTGATGATTATGCCCCGCCGACGACGAACCCCAACGAAGGGACGAAGCCGCCGGCGACGACGGAACCTGCGAATACCTACGGCGTGATCCCGCGGAGCAGCTGGACCCGCGTGGGCCCGGATATGAAGCGCGTGGATGCCATGGGGGCGGTCAAGCTGATTACGTTCCACCATTCCGGCGACCCGAAGCCGTTCTTTATTGATGACTTTGCCGGGACGGCGCAGCACCTGGAGTGGGTGCGGCAGTATCACCGCAGCCGAAATTTTCAGGACATCGGCTATCACTTTGCGATCGACCGCGCGGGGCGGGTGTGGCAGCTGCGCAGCCTGCACTATGAAGGCCAGCACGTGCGGAGCAACAATCCGAACAACATCGGTATCGTGGTGCTCGGCAATTTTGACAAGCAGCAGATGACGAACGCCCAGCGCGAAAAGGTGAAGAGCTTCGGCTCGCTGGTGCGGCGCATGTATGGGCTGCCAATTGGCCGAGTGCTTACGCACCAGGAGATCGTCAAAACGGAATGCCCGGGCGATAACATGCAGCCGTTCATGGTGCAGATTCGCAAGCAACGGATGATCTAAGGCTTCGTGCATGACTGTCGCCGTCAGCAATGCCCCGTCGCGAAAGTTGTTTACGCGGCGGCGTTTGTTTAAGGCGGCTTTGGCTACTTTTGCAGGTGCTGCTGGGGCGGGGGTGTATGCCCGCTATATCGAGCCGCGGCGTTTAAGCATTGTGCAGCAGGAGCTGACGGCACCAGCGGTGGCATCGGCATGGCGCGGGAAGCGCATCGTACAGCTTTCTGACTTACATGCGGGGCCGGAAGTGTCGGCGACGCACATCGATCGGGCATTTCGTCTTGCCTTGGAGTTGGAACCGGCATTGATCGTGGTGACGGGCGACTGGGTGAACCACACGCTGAGCACGTTGCCTTCGTTGCTGGCAAGCGTGAGGGCGGCAGCGGCGAAGACGCCTGTCTATGGCTCGCTCGGCAATCACGACTATGGCCCCAGCTGGCGCGATATGGTGATGGCAGATGACCTGGCGCGGGCGCTGGAGACGGGGGGCGCGAACGTTCTTCGCAACCGCTTGGCGTTTGTTGGAGACGGCCTCTGCGTGGCGGGGCTGGAGGATCTTTGGTCAGGCATGATGAGGCCGGCCATTCTGGATGAAGCCCCGGCGGACGCCTGGGTGATTGCCCTGAGTCACAACCCCGATACGTGTTTGGACTTGCTTTCTCGGCGTTGGGATGTCATGATGTCTGGTCATACACATGGGGGGCAAGTGGTTGTACCGTTTGTTGGCCCGCCGATTTTACCGATACATGACCGACAGTTTGCCGCCGGCATGTTCAGGCCAGACCCGCGTAATGGGTCACGTGTGTTGTATGTGAACCGTGGTATCGGTCATTTGATGAAAGTGCGATTTAACTGCACGCCCGAGATAACCTGTTTCACAATTCGTTGATGCTTCGCAGAGAGGCTGCCGTTATTTTCACTGTCCGGCGCCGGCGAAGTACTTATAATTCAGCGGCAAATCTACATGGGGCCTCATGGGGGGCCAAAGGAATATTTTTATGACAGAACAGTTTCACGATGCGATCATCAGCTACCTGGGCGACCAGAATGGCGCACCGACGCGCGTGGCGGACATGGCGGATGCGTTGAACATTGCGCCGGAGTTGCGCGGCGAGTTTGAACGAGCCGTGGATGAACTCGCACAGGGCGGTCGCGTGGTCTATGGCGCGGGGCGCATGGTCGGCTTGCCGGCACTGGGCAGCCGCGTGACGGGGACTTACCGGCAGACGTCGCGAGGCTTCGGCTTCGTGGTGCCGGATGAACCGAATGCGCACGGCGATCTCTTCATACCGGCGGGTGAGCAGCTGGATGCGGTTACGGGCGACTTTGTTGTGGCCAAGGTGATCGTGCGCGATAAGTACGACATGGGGCGCGAACGCAAGAATGTGTTCGGCCGCGTGGTGGAGATTTTGAAGCGCGCGACGAACCGGCTGGTCGGCACGCTGAGCCGGCAGAATGGCCGCTGGGTGGTGGTGCCTGACGGCAACATCTTCCGCGGTCTGATTGATGTGCAGGACGTGGGCGCGAAGAACGCGGCCGACGGCGACAAGGTGGTCGTTGAGCTGATACGTTTTCCGTCGGGCGATGCGCCGGCACAGGGCGTGATCACCGAGGTGCTGGGCGCCAAGGGCGAGCCGGCGGTTGAGCTGGAGAGCGTGATCCGGCAGTTTGATTTGCCGCGCGAATTTCCGGAGGCGGCGCTGGAACAGGCGCGCAAGACCGCTCGCGAATACAACAGTGCCGACTACATGGATGGGCGCGAGGATCTGCGGAACGACATCATTGTGACGATCGACCCGGATGATGCGCGCGACTTTGACGATGCGATTTCGCTGAAAGTTTTGCGCGGCGTGAAGCCGGCGACGGCGGAAGGCGAAGAGACCACGGACGACCAGCTTGAGCGGTTGATGGGCGAGGGCCCGGGCGAGCCGGTGTATGAACTGGGCGTGCACATCGCGGATGTGGCATCGTTCATTGCGGTGGAGTCGCCGCTGGATCTGGAAGCGCGCACGCGGGGCAACTCGACGTATTTTCCGGGTTATGTGATTCCGATGCTGCCGGAGGTGCTGTCGAACGGCATCTGCTCGCTGCAGGAGGCGCAAGACCGGCTGACGAAGTCGGCGTTCATTCGTTATGACGCGCAGGGACGCGTGGTGAGCACGCGCTTTGCGAACAGCGTGATTCGCTCGCAGAAGCGGCTGACGTATAAGCAGGCCCAGGCGATTATTGATGATGCGAAGGGCGAGGGGCCGGCGTATTCGAAGGGGTGGCTGGAGACGCCGTCGAACCCCAACGTGCCGACGGTGCCGGCGCATATTCGGCAGTTGCTGTTGAATATGGACCGACTGGCGCGGGTGATCCGGCAGCGGCGACTGGCGGAGGGGATGATCGTGTTGGACTTACCCGAGGTCGAGCTGGTGCTGGATGATGAAGGCCGCGTGGTGGATGCGCAGCCGGAAGACGATGCGTTTACGCACAAGATCATCGAGATGTTCATGGTGGAGGCGAATGAGGCAGTGTCGCGCTGGCTCACCCGGGCCGGCCTGGCGGTGCTGCGGCGCATTCACCCGGAGCCGGATGAAGTGTCGGCGGAGCAGGTGCGGCAGTTTGTGACGATTGCCGGCAAGCGTGTGCCGAAGGTGCTGGACCGCAAGGCGATCCAGGGGCTGCTGGATAGTGTTCGCGGTACGCCGATCGCGTATGCGTTGCATCTGGCGATTCTGAAGACGATGACAAGCGCGGAATACTCGCCGCAGTCGGTGGGGCACTATGCGTTGGCCAGCGACAACTACGCGCATTTCACGTCGCCGATCCGGCGGTATGCGGACTTGGTGATTCATCGCTGCTTTGATGCGGCGCTGAAGGCGAGAAGCCAGAAGCCAGTAGCCAGAAGACAGAAGAAGTCGCGGGTAGAGGAAACTATTCAGAGCGGGAAGCCGGGGGAACGGCGTGGGGCGGGGCTGATGCCGGAGAAGCTGGGCAACGTGCCGGACTACATGACGCTGGTGAATCTGGGCAAGCATTTGAGTTATACCGAGCGGCGCAGTGCGGATGCCGAGCGCGAGCTGCGGGCCGTGAAGGTGCTGCAACTGCTGGCCGAACACGTGGGCGACGTTATTGACGGTGTGATCACCGGCGTGACGGGCTTTGGCGTGTTTGTGCAGAGCACGCGGTTCTTGATTGAAGGCATGATTCGCGTGGCGGATCTGCCGGACGATTTCTGGCAGTTTGATGACCGCTCGGGCATTTTGCGCGGGCAGCGCACGGGCCGGCGGATCGGGCTGGGCGATCGCGCCAAGGTGCAGATCGTGAGCGTTAATGTTTCGGCACGGCAGCTGGAGCTGCGCATGCTGGAACATGGCTCGGCAACCGCGGGCGATACGGCGTTGCGGCGGTTTGAATCGAAGAAACCAGCGAAGCCGTTGCCGGCGGGCGAGCGGCAGCCGGAAGACATGCCAACCCGCAAGAAGAATTTTCAGAAGCGGCAGGACCGCAAGGAACAGGCGCGGCAGCGGGCGCGTGATGAGCGCCGGGGCCGGCGCGGCCGGCATGGCCGGAGCGGGCGCGGGCGTGGGCGCTTTGGCGGGCGCTGAGTAGAATGCAGGGCTTGTTCACACGAGGTCGCGCATGAAATCGTTTGTTCTCGCCCTGGCCGCGGTGCTGATACTCGGCACGCGGACGCTTCTGGCCACGGAGATTGTTGCCGGCCCGATGATCGGGCATGTGACGGATACGTCGGCGCGGTTGTGGCTGCAACTCGACACGAGCGAACGCGTCACCGTCACGTGCATCGAGGTGGACTCAAACCAGCGCGTGTCGGAAGTGACGATCGACGTGGAGGGGCCGAGCCCGTTTGTGCTGGATACGCCGTTGTCGAACCTGCAGCCGAACAAAAACTATCGTGTTGAGGTGCGCTTTGACGGCAAGCCGGTGAAGTTGCCCGATCCGCCGCTGGTGGTGCGATCAGCGCCGCCGGCGGGTGATGCGGCGACGTTTACCGTGGCGTTCGGCAGTTGCATGAACCCGAAGGACCCGGCGGCAAAGGATGCGATGCCGGTGTTCAAAGCTGTACGCGAGGTGGCGCCGCGGGCGTTCTTGTTTTTGGGGGATAACGGCTATTTTCCGAATACAGAACGCGAGTTTGGCGAGACACGGCGCGCGGCTTACCGCTTTATGAATGAGCAGCACAGCCGCATTCGCCAGCACGTGGATCTGCAGAATCTTTTCCGGTCGACGGCGGTTTATGCGATTTGGGATGATCACGACTTTGGGCCGAACGACGCTAACCGCACGTGGACGTACGGCAAGGAAGCGCTGACGGCGTTTAAGAATTTTTGGCCGAACCCGGAATACGGGACGGCCGACGCGCCGGGCGTGTATCACACGTTCAGCATTGGCGATGTTGATTTCTTCATGCTGGATGTGCGGATGTACCGCGACCCGGATAAGGACCCGGAACGCAAGACGATGGTGGGGGAGGTCCAGTTCAACTGGCTGAAGGACAAACTGAAGAAGAGCAACGCGACGTTTAAGGTGATTGGCGCGGGCAGCCAGGTGCTGGCGGATTATTCGAAGTTTGATTCCTGGGCACACTACCGTGCGGAGCGCGACGCGCTGCTGGATTTTATCTTCAAGGAGAAGATCAGCGGTGTGGTCTTCATCTCGGGCGACCGGCACATGGGGGAGTTGACGCTGCTGAAGCCGGACGAAAAGGATGTCAGCCGCTACCCGTTGTTCGATCTGACGAGTTCGCCGCTGTCGGCGAAGCTGGCTTCGCCGGCCACCATTGCGGAGAAGAATCCCAATCGCGTGGGCGAGGTGCTGGCTGAGCACAATTTCGGCACGCTGGATTTTGGCGGGGCGCGCACGAAGCGCTTCGTTACGCTGCGGTTGCGCGATGCCAAGGGTGTGGCGCGGTTAGAGCAGACGGTCTTTGCCAGCCAACTGCAGGCGCCGTGAGCCGCACCCTAGCAGACGCGTACGACTTGCATGTTGAGCAGGGCGCCAAGCTTCTCGATTTTGTCGGCGATGTGCCCAATGCCGACTGCACAGTGATGCGCGGGGCCGCGCTTGTTCCAGTCATTCACGAATCGCCGCGCGCCGATTGAGAAGCGGTAGCGGCTGTTGGTGTTGCCGATTTCGAGGATGGGGCCGGGAACGCTTTCGCCTTCGGCCACGAGCAATTCCAAGCGGCCGTCGACCGTCTGCACGACGGACAGTAGTGTGACGGGCCCGTGTTTGACGCTCATTTCGACGGAGAGTCCGCGGCCGACCTTGCCATGATAGACCTGCAGGGGTTTGACCTTGGTTTTGCCCTGAGCGATGGCGATGTGGCCGGGACCGTCGTGGCCCATGAGGACGATGTCATCATTGAAGTCCATGGCGTAGTACTCGGTGAAGCTGCCGCCGACACCGAAGGTGTCGAGAATTTTCATGGCCTGGGCGTTCTTGATTTCATATTCGCCGGCGACGGGCACGTGGCACGCGGTGAGCATGGATGTGCCAAGGATGATCGACGAGATGGTGTCTTCGTTGTCGGCGTTGCCGGTGCCCATGTAGTAGTAGGCCATCGAGCCGAGTTGGTGGCGTTCGACCAGTGCATCGAGTGCCACCGCAGTGCGGGCGGCGCGGGCGAGTTCTTCGCCCGAACAATCGGGCTGCACGTCGAATACAGCGGAGAATTCTTTGACCTTTGCGGCGATCTGGGCGTCGCTGACGGTGCGGCGCAGGGCGGCAAGTTCGTCCACTTCGATGATTTGAATATGGCCGCCGAAGCAGGCGATCTGCTGGGTCATGTCGCTGTAGATGTCGAGCATGCCGCAGTAGTAATGGCCCATGACGCCGAGGCGGTTGTGGGCCATTACGGTGGCGACGCGGGCGGCATCGATCCAGGCGTCCACTTCGCGCCAGGTCTGCGGGTCATTGTCGATCATGCCGGTGATCTGGTGAAAGCTGATGCGGGCGCGGTTGAAGACGTTAGCGATTTCCGGCACGGGGCAGGCGGCGCAACTGGCCAGCCATTCGCCGGTCATGCGGGTGCGGTCGGTCATTTTGTTAAAGGCGGCGTAGTCGATCGCGGCCTCGGGTGAGAGATTGAGCACGATCACGGGTACCTTGGCCCGCTGCACGACGGGCAGCACTGTTGATGAGAGGGCGTACGTGGTCACATGGAGAAAGATGATGTCCACATCGCCGCGGCGGAAGGCGTGGCCGGCGTCGAAGGCTTTTTCAGGCGTGTCGATGAGGCCCAGGTTGACGACCTCCACGCCGGGGCGTCCGAGCCTGGCCGCAACGCGGGCGAGATAGCCTTCGAGTTTTTCTTTGAGTCCGGCGAACTGCGGCCAATAGGCGTCGAGGCCGATGCCAAACAAACCCACTCGCGTGACCGGTGCAGCCATGGTCCTTCTCCGCCAGAAATGACGGGGACCATTATGCCGCGTGTGCTGCCTGGATGAAATCTCGCAGTTTCGCGGGGTCTTTGATGCCGGGCTGGCCTTTGTTTTCGACGCCGCTGGAGACGTCGACGGCGTAGGGGCGGGCGATGCGAATTGCGTCGGCGACATTTTCTGGTGTTAAGCCGCCAGCGAGGATGATGGGGGGCAGGCCGTCTAGTTCACCCGCGGCGCGGGCGTCGGCCAGCCACTGCCAGTCGAAGGATTTGCCGGTGCCGCCAAGCTGGCCGGCGACCATGGTGTCGAGGACGATGCCTTGCGGCCGCGAGGTGAAGCTTCTGATCAGCCGTTGGAGGCCGGCGATGGTGGTGCGCGAGCCAACGGACATGACGGGCCACCAGTCGAGGCGGTCGTTGAGGTGCGCGGGCAGACCGTATTGCTCACCCTGGGCATAGGTTTGGAAGGTGCGGATGGCGAGGCGTTGCTGCGCCTCGACGGCGGAGGTCATGGCGTCGTGAGCGCGGTCGATGTGCTCGACGAGGCCGACGGGCGTGACCATGGGCGGCAGCGCGTTAATGATTGGCAGGGCCTTTTCGCACGTGATCTGGCGGGGGCCTTTGAAAAGATTCAGGCCGATAGCATCGACGCCAAGTTCACCGGCGAGGACGGCGTCTTCGATGCGCGTGATGCCGCAGATTTTGATGCGTGTTTTCATGCGGCTGATTATAGCGGAAGGAACGGCTTAAGCCGCCACTGCTTCGGCTTCGGCGTTGCGGGCGCGGTACTCTTCCACAGTGAGCATGAGCCAGACGATGAAACCCTCAATGTCCTGCAGCGGTTTGGCGATATAGGCGTCGGCACCGCTGGCGTTGAGGAAGCGGTCGGCATCACCGGCCATGCAGTGGGCGGTGAGGAGCACCACCGGCACGCGCGGCGAATCGGGCAGCGATTTGATCTGCCGGGTGAGTTCGAGGCCGTCGACGGGGTCGCCGTGCAGCGTGGAGTTGGTGAGGGTGATGTCCATGAGAACGAGGTCGACATTGTGCGAGGCGACGATGTCGAGCACGGCATCGCCGTTTTCCTCGAAGATACCATCGATGCAGCCAGAAAGACGGAAGATGTTCGACAACACCATCTTGTTGCCGGGATCATCTTCGACTGCCAACACACGGTAACGCTGCATAAAATGCCTCAGACTTGACCGCCCCGTATCCGCACAGCTTGGCTCATTGCCGTAACTGCTTATAATCGAACGCGATTGAGACGCGCATAGTTTCATGAACAATTTGACCGGGCCGGCACTGCTGTCGTGCTGAGCAATCCATGTTCCAGTGAGGTTAAGCATGTTCAATCTGCACGGCAAAGTTGCACTGGTGACGGGCGGGGGATCGGGCATCGGGGAGTCGATTGCCAAGCTGTACGCAAGCGCTGGGGCAACGGTGTACATCGGTGAGATCAACCGACAATCGGGGCAGCGTGTTGTTAATGATATCCGTGCGGCGGGCGGGGTGGCGGAATTTGTCGAACTCAATGTGGCCAACGAGGACCTGGCCAAGCATGTCGCACGCACCGTGCTGGGTCAGCACGGCAGGTGCGACATTCTGGTTAACAACGCAGGCATCGGACATGTTGGCACGGTACTGACGACGGCGGGCGATGATTTGGACCGCCTGTACGCGGTGAACGTCAAGGGTGTGTTCCACATGACCAAGGCGATTCTGCCGGCGATGATCGAACGCAAGAGCGGGTCGATCATCAACATCGCGAGCGTGGCGGGCATCGTAGGGGTGCGGGACCGCCTTGCGTACACGATGACGAAGTTTGCGGTTGTCGGGATTACCAAGGCCGTGGCACTCGATCATGCCGAGAGCAAGGTGCGCTGCAATGCGATCTGTCCAGGGCGGGTGGAGACACCATTCGTGCAGGCGCGGTTGCGTGAATACCCGGACCCGAAGAAGGCGTACGAGGATATGTCGAACACGCAGGCACTCAAACGCATGGGCAAGCCGGAAGAAGTGGCGGCAGCGGCGTTGTACCTGGCGAGCGATGAGGCGGCGTTTGTGACCGGCTCTACGCTGGTGCTGGATGGCGGCTGGTGTGCGGGCAAGTAAGAAAAAAGAAAGGCCGAAGCGTGCGCTTCGGCCTTTTGCATTTTTGCGTTCGTGGTTGTGTGTGGTGATCAGGCCTGCGGGGCCGGCAGATTCTTGATGAAGTCGGCGAGGTTGGCCAGCGAGGGGCTCTGGGCGTTGCGCACATAGTAGCCGCTCGTCGCGGTGCCGCTGCAGAGCGATTCGGCGAGGTCGAGGCCGAGCAACTGGCCGGTGACGAAGCCGGCATTGAAGTGGTCGCCAGCACCGGTGGAAATCTTCGGGCTCTGGACGAAGGGGCCGGCAAAGGCAGCTGAGCCTGCAGCGTTCGCGGCGGCTGCACCCTTGCGCGGGTGGACCACCACGGTGCCGATGGCGAGCTTCGTGCGGATCTGCACGGCGAGTTTCTCGATTTCGTTTTCGGCGTTGGCGATGTCGGGCAGGCCGAGGGCGCGGTTCACTTGAATGGCTTCACTCAAGTTCAGGCCGAGGATCACGTGCACCTGCTCGTTGATCTTCTGCAGCATCGCGAGGGCATTGCGGATGTCTTCAACGAGGCGCTTTTCGGGGTCGGCGAGGTCGATGAAGATACGGCGTTCCTTCTTCGAGAGGGCCGGGAGCACTTCGGTCGAGAGCTTCTGCCAGATGTCGGTCATGAACGGGAGCATCGTCCAGTTCACCATGCCGATGAGCGAGCTGGCATCGGCGGCCTTGAGGAAGTTGTCTTTTCCGACCACGGCGAGGATGTTTTCCCAGGTCACATCGCGCAGGCTCTGGTGCTTGCCAAGCATGAGCTTGCCGTCGGTGAACTCAAGGGCGTCGGTGTAGCCAGGCTCGGCGATGGAGTAGACCTTGGCGCGTTCGCACATGTCTTTGAAGACGACGTGTGCTTCGGGGAACCCGAGGTTGCCCACGTAGGTGACGCCGAAGCCGATCGAGGCCATGGCGTTGGCCATGATGGGGCCGTTGCCGCCGAGCTTCTGCATCTTGACGAACAATTCCATGTTGGCCGACTGGCCGGCGGCGGCGCTGATCTTGGCGCCGAGGTCTGCGAGCGTCTTCATGCGGTCATAGCTCGTCGCCGAGTGACGCTTGTCGACCACGTCGATGATCGAGTCGACGAAGCCGTCGAAGCCAATGAGGGCCTTTACCGCCGCGGCGTTGGACTTGGCGAGCTTGGCGCCGGCAGAGGCGCAGATTTGTTCACGTGTGGGCATGTCATTTTTCTCCGAAAAAGCCTGAGCCACGCATGATAACGCTCGTTTGGCGGAAGTGTTAGCGCACGGCGTGGTGAAACACGCGCATGGCGTGGGGCGCCAATTGGAGGGGCTGGCCCGCAGCCACGGGGCGGCTTTCGCTGCGTGTGGTATCGAGCTCAAACCAGCCGGCTTCGTGTGGTGCCAACGCGGCTGTACACGGGGCGTTTACCTCGTTGAACAGTATCAGGAAGTGTTGGCCGCCCTTGCGCACCTGCCGCACGCGCAGGGCGGGGGAGGTTTGCACCAGGGGCACGCGAGCGGTCTTCTGGCTCAGAGTCTTGCGCAGCGAATCTGCATCGCCGCGGTCATAGTGCACCAGCACGCCGGCGGCCCTCAAACGTTCAGCAAGCATCGCCGGCGGCTGGACATCGTGATCCACCACCACGGCGCGATACGTCATGCCAGCGATGCGAACCCCCGCCGCATCGATCGTGACTGCGTGCAGGTCGGCATCGTCGAGATAGTTGAAATCGATCTGCGATTCGTAGCACACCTTGGCGGCGCGCCACGGGAGTTCATCGCCATGGCCGTAGATGGCCACATCGCACACATGCGTCATGTCCGTATTGAGCCAGCACATGCGCCGGCAGTGTGCCGCAAAGGGGCCGAAGCGCGACCACCAGGGGCTGTTCGGTCCTACATCCGGCGGACGCTCATCCCGCCGGGGGCCGCGGACGGAATAGTAGAAGGCATGCGGGATCATGAGGTTGGTGCCGCGAACAAAGCACCAATTGGCGAGCCACTGCATTTGCTCAAATGTAAGTTCGTGTCCGTAAGCGCCGCAGAACTCGTTGCTGTTGCGCTGCTTGCCTTGATGCAGCATGGCGGATGATGCGCACTTGGCCTGTGTGCTTTGCGGGCCTTCCAGGGCGGTGGGCTCGTCGGGCATGACCCAGCGCCATACGAGGTCCTGACCCGGGGCATGAAAGTAGCGTTCCAATGCATAATCGTCGGGGCCTTCCGGGTGTCCCATCAGCCATAGCCCGTGCCGCGTGCACCAGTCGTGCAACGGGCGGTAGTACGTGCGCTCGAGCAGGCTGCGGCACGCCTGCTTCCACTGCCGCCGACGCAGCGTTGCATCCGGGTACTGATCGTCCCATAGCGTTAGCAGGTGCGGCCGAAAGTCTTCGTTGAATAATCGCTGCGCTTCGTGCAGCACTGCAGCAGTGCCTGGGCGGACATTGCTTTCGCACGGCCGACCGATCAGCGAGGGTTCGTCGGTGAAGATGCCGAGCACCGTGCTGCCGAAATGGTCGCCCACACATGCGGCATAGCGGTCGTAGACTAGCGCGATGAATCGCTGCGTGGCGGCAGGATTCAGCAGGTCGGCTGCGGGCGGCGATTGCTCAGCCGGGCCTTCGCCCACGTAGTGCAGGCCGCGGATCACGGCAGCGATTGGCCCTTCAATCACGGCGAAGCGTTGGCCCGCGTGGTCGAGCGCGATGCTGAGAAGCTGCCAGCCCGCTTCCAGTTTCGGCGAGGCTTCGCTCGGCAACAGTACACGCACCAGGCCGCGACATGCGAAGGCCGGATTTGATGCCACGACTTGCCCGTTTGAAGATCCGGAGGGGTACATCCCTTCGTCGTAGAGAATCACTTTCATGCCGCGGCGGGCGGCTTGCTCTACGGCAAACCGTACGAAGCCGAGCATGCGGTCGCTCATCCAGCCGATGTCCTCCGGCAGGCCCACGCGCGGATGGATGACGAAGCCGGTTACGCCATGTGCGGCAAAGTCGTCGATCTGGCGTGCGAGTTCGGATTCATCCAATGCATCGTTCCAGAACCAGAACGGCATCAATCCGAAACTTGCATCGGGGGCAGGCAGCAAACACTTATCCTTTAGAGCACGAGATTGTCGATCAACCGCGTCGTCCCAAGTTTGGCCGCCACGAGCAGCACGGCCGGCTTGTCGATGGTGTTCTCGAACGGCGCGAGCGTGTCGCGGTCGGCCACCAGGGCGTACTGCACCTGCATGCCGGCCGCGGTGATGCGTTGTTGCATGAGGTCGTTAAGTGGGGCAGCGTTGTGTTCGCCGGCATCAAACATTGCCTTCGCGGCGTTCATCGCCTGGAAGATTGCCGGCGCCCGCGAGCGTTCGTCGGCGCTCAGGTAGCGGTTGCGGCTCGACATTGCGAGGCCGTTGGACTCGCGCAGCGTCGGGCAGGTGACTACTTCGCAGGGCATGTCAAGTTCGCGCACCATCAGGCGCAGGATCGCCTGTTGTTGAAAATCTTTCTGGCCGAGGAGCAAGTGCGTGGGCTGCGTGATGTTGAGAAGTTTCGCCACCACCGTGCACACGCCGCGGAAGTGTCCGGGCCGGATCGCCCCTTCGAGCACATTGGCCAGCGGGCCTGGATCAACAGATGTCCCCATCGCCGAATGTTGCGTGTTCAACGTTCGGATTCCCGGGTACATCTCCTCGGCGGAGGGCACGAAGACGGCGTCGCAGCCTGCGGCTGTGAGGATCGCGACATCGCTTTCGAGCGTGCGCGGGTACTTGGCGAAGTCTTCCTGCGGGCCAAACTGCGTGGGGTTGACGAAGATCGAACTGAGCACGAGGCCGTCGGCGCCGGCCATGGTGCGGGCCTGGCGGATCAGCGAGGCGTGGCCATCGTGCAGGGCGCCCATGGTGGGGGCGAATGCGCGTACATCAGCACTGCCGTGGGTGCGGTGGTACTCTCTGAATTCCCGGATGGTGTGGATGACTTGGACCATCATGTTTCTTTCAAACGATTGAGCAGGGCTTGTGCGCTAAGCCCCAGGACCGGGTGAACGGCGTGCGGTGCGATGGCGCAGAGCGGTTCAAGGACGAAGGCGCGAGTATGCATACGCGGGTGCGGCAGCGTCAAGCGGTCGGTCTGCATGACCAGGTCGCCGTAGAGGATGAGATCGAGGTCGAGCGTGCGTGGTCCGTGAAACGCTTCGCGAGCGCGGTCGCGCCCATGTTCGCGTTCGATGCGCATCAATTGATCCAAAAGGGCCAGCGGGGCGATCGGTGTGCGCAGAATGGCGACGGTGTTCAGGAAATCGGGGCTGTTCTCAGGTGCATCAACGGGCGTTGTGCGGATGACTGGTGCGACGGCGATGGCGGTCGTGCCTGAAAGTTGGGCAAGCGCGCTTAGCGCCGAGGCAATCGTGCGTTCGCAGTCGCCGAGGTTCGCGCCGAGCGCAACGCAGGCGAGAGTCGTTCCGAGGTTTGCTGGGGGTTGCATCATTCTTTTCTAATGGACTTCACTAAAAACATTTGTTATAACAACCTTTCCATAGACGTAGGTAAATATACGCTTGTACCTATATCTGTGCCCGGGTATCGTGACATGGATTCGCATGTCTTGCCAGACGCATGTGCACCAGGAGAGATTCGACGTGATGGTAGTGCTCCGAATACTCGGCCGCCAATGAACGTGACGTTTTGGGGACGGTCCTGAAAGATGTGGCGTCTTTCAGGGCGGTCCCAAAGTTTCTGGGCTTTACAGCTCACCATATGCTTTAGGAGTATCCCATGAAAATCAGCGACGTGACCATTCAGCTTGCCCCTCCGGGTCAGGACCGTCTCAAGGCGTTCTGCTGCATCACCTTCGATGGTTGTTTTGTCGTCCGCGACATCAAGATCATCCACGGCCCCAATGGCCTGTTTGTGGCCATGCCCTCCCGCAAGATCATGGCGGGCTGCCCCCAGTGCCGCACCAAGAACCACCTGCACGCCCGTTTCTGCAACAACTGCGGCGCTTCGCTCCCGGCCGTCGTGCCGACCGGCGAACGCGTCAAGATGCACTGCGACGTTGCTCACCCCATCAACGCGGAATGCCGCGGTATGGTGGAACGCGAAATCATCGCGGCTTATGAGAACGAGATTAAGCGCGCTCAGCAGCCGGGCTATGTTGCCCGCACGATCGGTGATGGCGGCGAATCCGTCTCGCCGTCCGAAATGACTTCGAACGCCTAAGCGTTCGCGTCCAAATCCCATGGTAATGAAACAGGGCCGGCAAAGGTGACTTTGCCGGCCCTGTCGCTTTTCGTTCGCGTGTTGTGTCGCTTAAAGCGCCAACTTACCGATGCGTTCCACCGCTTCCTTAATACAGCTGACGTCGACGGTCAGGGCCATACGCAGGTAGCCTTCGCCCGCAGGGCCGAAGCCCGCACCGGGCACGGTGACCACATAGGCTTCTTCGATCAAGCGGCTGCAGAGGTCCATGCTCGGCAGGCCCTTGGGGGTGTTGACCCAGCAGAAGAAACCGGCGGTCGGCTTGCGGAACTTCCAACCCAGATTGGTGAGGCCGTTGTACAAGGCATCGCGCCGCTCACGGTAAATGCCCATCTGCTTCTTCACGTCGGCGTGGTCGTAGTTGTCGAGGGCGACTTTGCCGGCGACCTGGATGGCGTTGAACTGGCCTGAATCGACGTTGCCTTTTACCTGGCCGAGGGCCGCAACGATCGCGGAATTGCCGCACGCCCAACCGATACGCCAGCCGGTCATGTTGAACGACTTGGAGAGCGAGTGGAACTCGATGGCGACGTCGATGGCGCCGGGCACTTCGAGAATGCTGCGCGGCGGTTCTTCAAAATAGACTTCGCCATAAGCGAGGTCGTTGGCGATCACCCAGCCGTACTTGTGGGCGAGTTCGACGGCCTTGCGGTAGAACTCAATCGGCGCGCTCGCAGCGGTGGGATTGTTGGGATAGTTCAGCCAGACCATTTTGGTCTGCCGCTTCACGTCTTCGGGGATCGCGTCAAAGTCCGGCAGGAAGTTATTTTTCTCCTGCAGGGGCATCAGGTAAACCTTGCCGCCGGCGAACTGCGTTCCCGTGGCATAGACCGGGTAGCCCGGCTGGGGGACGAGGACGATGTCGCCGGGATTGACCACGGCGAGCGGAAGGTGGGCGATGCCGTCTTTGCTGCCGATGGTGGTGATGACGTTCTTGTCGGCATCGAGGGCGACGCCGAAGCGCTTCTGCATGAACGCCGCGGCCGACTGCCGGAAGGCGGGCACGCCTTCATCAAACGGGTAGCGGTGGTTCTTGGCGTCGTAGATGGCCTTGGCCATTTCATCGATGATGAAGCGGTGCGTGGGCAGGTCGGGGTCGCCGACGCCGAGATTGATGACATCTTTGCCGGCCGCGAGCAGGGCGCGTTTCTTTTTGTCGATCTCGATGAACAGGTAGGGGGGCAGGGCCTGCAACCGCTGCGACTTCACAAACGCCATGAAAACCTCGCCTTTCTTGGGTCAGTTTGGACTATTGAAAGCGGAGCAGTTTATTGAATTTCTTCATTTCTGGCTACTGGCCGGGGAATGGCGGGGCGGGAACCAGTATAGATGCTCATCAATAGACGCCTTGACAATGGCGGCGGCTGGCCTACGATTTGCCGTTGCTCGTGGGGCGACGCTTCCTGTCGCCAAAAGGGGTTTTGGTCATGCGCATGCTCATCGCCGTGCCGATCTTCAATGAAGAGAAATACGTGACTCGCGTTTTGCGCGAGATATTGCGCTACGGCCATGATGTGCTGGTGGTTGATGATGGTTCCACGGACCGCACGCCGGTGCTGCTCAAGTCGCTGAATGTGCGCGTGATCACGCATCCGGAAAACCGCGGCTACGGGCAGTCGCTGATTGATGCGTTCGACTATGCGGCTCAGCATGGCTATGACTGGGTGCTGACGATGGACTGCGACGAGCAGCACGAGCCGGCGAAGATCCCGGACTTTTACCAAGCGGCGCTGGCGGATGATGCGGACATCATTTCGGGTTCGCGGTACATGGTTATGGAGAATGATGCCGACGCACCGCCGGTGGATCGGCGGAATATCAACCGCATTGTGACCGAGTTGGTGAATTCGGTGCTGAATTTCAGCCTGACCGATACGTTCTGCGGGTTTAAGGCGCATCGCGTGTCGGCGATGCAGAAACTGAACCTCAACATTCCGGGCTATGCGTTTCCGATGCAGTTCTGGGTGCAGGCCGCGGCGAACAACCTGCGGATCACGGAACTGCCGGTGAAGTTGATTTATAAAGATGCGACGCGGCATTTCGGCGGCATGCTGGATGATCCGTCGGCGCGGCTGCAGCACTACCTGGAAGTGCTGACGAATGAGTTGAAGGCGGTGCGCAGCACGACGCCGGCGCAGCCTGCGGAATGCGCATCCTGCGTGTAAAACCTCGCCCAACCCGTTTATGATGCGCCGATGCCATTGAAGCCCGACAATACGAAGATCATTGTTCCGCGCATGCATAGCGCGATTCTCGTTGAACCAAGTTTTGGAGCCCTGCAGGACGCGGTGAACCCGGCGCGGCAGGCGGCAGCGCGGCGGGAGTTTCTCGCGGCGGCGCAGCGACATGCGCGGGCGATCGGTGCTGCGGGTCCGGATGATGCGGCGCTTGATAAGCCGTGGGTGATCACCGGGCACCAGGTGGAGTTTTATCACGCGGGGGTGTGGGCAAAGGTGATCGCCGCGGATGAACTGGCGCGGCGCAGCGGGGGTGGGGTGGCGTTTGACCTGCTGGTCGATCATGACGTGGTGGATCATCTCGGGATTGATGTGCCGGTAAAAGAGGCGGGGGGCGTGTGGCAGCGGAAGACGCTGCGCTATGCCGAGAACGAGAAGAACCTGGCGGCCGATGGATTGATGGCGCCGGATGGGAACACGCTGCGGGCGTGGCGGCAGCAGATCGAGCATCACATAACGCCGAGCGACACGCTGAAGGAATTCTTTGGACAGTGGGCGGATGGAAGCAGAGAGTCGCACACGCAGTGGCTGTCGCGGTCGCGGCAGCGATTGGAGCAGTCGTTCGGGCTCACGGTGCATCACGTGCCGACGTCGCTGATGTGCGGCACGGCGGCGTGGGGAGACTTCGTACGCGAGTGGTGTCGCAACGCGGCGGCATGGACGGATTGTTACAACCGGCACTTGGAAGCGTATCGCGTGCGGGCGGGGATCAAGTCGCCGCAGCACCCGATGCCGAACCTGGTGCGGAGCGAGACGACGTTTGAACTGCCGTTCTGGTTGTATCGCGTGGGCGAGCCGCGGCATCGGCTGTTTGTGCGGCCGTACAAGGGGCGGTTTTTCTTTCTGCATGAACAGGTGGAACACGATGCGGAGGCGATCCTGCGGGGCGAGAGCGACTTGATCGTGCGGCCACGGGCGCTGACGCTCACGATGTTCACACGGCTGTACCTCGCGGATGTGTTTATCCACGGGATCGGCGGGGCACTGTATGACCAGATCACGGATGGCATCATGGGGGAGTTGTTTGGCCAGGTGCCGGCGTATGGGTGCGTGAGTGCGGCGTGGCTGTTGCCGCTTGGGCAGCAGGCGGAAAACAGGTCGGAGCATATCGGCGGGTTGCGGCATCGGCGGCACCATGCGTGGCATAATCCGCAGCAGGTGATCGATTCGCTGTCGGCGGTGCGGACGGAGGTCGCGGAGCTGATCCAGCAGCGGCGCGAAGCGGTGGAAATTCTGAATGACCATCGCGGGACGCTGGAGGATTTTCGGCGGCTGCATGCGCTGAATGCGGCGCTGCATGAAAAATGTCCGCGGCCACTGGCGCGATTGGATGAGCAGATTGCCACGGCGGAGCGTACGGCGATGCAGAACAAGACGCTGCTGTGGCGCGAGTACTTCTGGGGCATGCATGAGCGCGCGTCGCTGGCCGAACTGGTGAAGCAGGTGCGGGGTCTTGGCTAATCACGCGATGCGGGACTGTTGTCACTGACGGCTTGGCTCATGGCCTCGGCGAGTCGGCGCAGGTCGATGGGCTTGGTGAGATGGGCGGCGAAGCCGGCATCCAGGCACTGCTGCACGTCCTGCCGCTGGCCAAAGCCGCTGAGCGCGATGCCCGGCAGCGTCAGGCCCTTGGCGCGGATAGCGCGCATGAGTTCCAGACCGCTGCCATCGGGCAGGCCCACATCACTGAGCAGCAGGTCAAAGGCGCGAGAGGTAACGAGCGGAAGTGCCGACGCCATGTCTCCGACCGTTTGGACCGTATGCCCGTCGGCGGTCAGCAGTCGTTCCATGACGCGGGCGGTGTCGCCGTGGTCCTCCACCAGCAAGATGTGCAGGGGGCGAGGCGTGGCGAGGACGGTGCGCACGGGGGGTGTTATCACGGAGGCGGCATCGGTCGCCGACAGAAGCGGCAGGCGGACGGTGAAGGTTGCGCCTTGCCCAGGACCGGCGCTTTGAGCCTTAATGGTGCCGCCGTGCATCTCCACGATGCCCTTGCTGATGACGAGTCCAAGTCCCAGGCCACCGAAGTGGCGGGTGGTTTCTATGCCGCCCTGCTCGAATATCTTGAAAAGTCTGGGGAGCACTTCGGGCCGTATTCCTTCGCCGGTGTCGCGCACGTCCACGACCACATGGCCGTTCTGGCGGCGGGAGCGAATGACAATCTGGCCTCCTGGCGGCGTGAACTTGACGGCATTCCGCAGGAGGTTCCAGAAGACCTGCTGCATGCGGGTCGCATCTGCGGCGATGAGGGAGCGGGGCTGGTCGGCTTCAATGCTGAAATCGAGGCGGCGCAGCGTGATGTCGGGCTGACACACCTCAATCGCCCGTTGAAGGATTTCGTCCAAGGCCACGGGCCGTTTGTCGAGCTGCACTTTGCCCTGGGTGATGCGTGTGACATCGAGGAGGTCGTCGATCAGGAGGGCTTCGATTTCGGCGTTGCGGCGTATGACTTCGAGGTTCTCGTGGGTGTCGGCATCAAAGCGCTGGTCGCGCTGCAGCAGGGCCACGGTGGCCAGCACCGGCGTGAGGGGCGTACGCAACTCATGACTGAGTACGGCGAGGAAATGGTCTTTGGCGCGGGATGATGCTTCGGCAGCGTGTTGGGCGGCGAGGAGTTGTTCCGCGTCGTGCCTGGTCTTCGTAATGTCGCGCAGCACCAGCACGACGCCGTCGATGCGGCGGTCATCGGTGCGATAGGGATGCATGGCGAGATTGAACCAGCGACCGATGCTGTCCTGGACCTCGAGTTCCTGGACCGTCACGCTGGCCATCACCTCGAGGAGGAGGGCTTCGTGGTTGGGGATATCGAAGGGAGACTTGATGTTGGCAAAGGGGCGCCCGACATCGGCGGGAATCAAGTTCAGGAGCGTGCCCGCGGCGGCGGTGAAGCGGCGGATACGCAGATCGGATCCGAGTATGACGATGGGCAACTTGATGCTGGCGAGGGTGTTGTTCAGATCATCGCTGAGCCGACTGGTTTCCTGATTGCGGCTCTGCAATTCGTCGTTAACGGTTCGGAGTTCTTCGTTAGTGGATTGGAGTTCCTCGCGGGAGGTCTGCATTTCCTCATTGTTGGTTTGCAGTTCTTCATTGGTGGAGCGGATCTCTTCGTTGGCGGACTGGAGTTCCTCATTGGCGGCGTTCTGTTGTTCGATGATGGCCTGCAGGTATTCCTTGACGGAGGCAAGTTCCTGACGCAGTTCGGAGTTTTCGAGGCGCAACCCGGGGTCCTCCACCGGGGCGGCCTGGGGGCTCGGCGCCGGTGAACCGGGGGCGGCTGCCGCGGCCGGGCTGGGCGCGTCCATGAACAGCACCAGGATGCAGCGCTGGTCGGAGCCGGCCCGGCGGAGGGGCGAAGCTTCGACGTTCACCCAGCGCACGCCCTGGTCATCGGGCAGACGAATGTTGTTCCGCCGCGCGGTGGTGTTTTGCTTTTTTGCCTGGTCGATCGTTGTGCGCAGGTCGAGGAACAAGCTGTCGCGGACCATCTTGAGGATGTTGTGGGTGGCATGGCCGCTGGGTGCCTGCAGGTAGGGCGCGGTGTTTCCGCGGAACTGAAGTATTTCGAGGTTCTCATCGATCAGGACGGCGGCCGGCGCGAAGCGGTTCATGATGATGCGGTCGGCCTCCCGTCGCAGGTCGCCTATGGGCGAGACAGGTTCGGCGGGTGGGGTTCCGCCGCGCTGGGGGGTGAGCGGAAAGCTTCCGCCGACGAGGAAGGGGTAGGGGCGCGTGGGGCTGGCCCGCCGGGCGAAGAGGTTATGCGGCCGGTCGATGCGCTCAAAGAGGTCTGAAAACTTGCCGACGGTCTCGGCGGGTCCGAGGAGGAGGAAGCCATCAGGGTTAAGGGCATAGTGGAAGGTGGGGATGATGCGATGCTGAAGGGCCGGGGCGAGGTAGATCAGGAGGTTGCGGCAACTGATGAGATCAAGGCGGGAGAAGGGCGGATCACTGGTCACATCCTGGCGGGCAAAGACGCACAGGTCACGGATGGCTTTGCCGATGCGGTAACCGCCGTCGACCTTGATGAAGAAGCGCTGCAGTCGTCCGGGGGAAACCTCGGCTTCGATGCTGGGGGGATAGACGCCGGGGCGGGCCTTTTCGACGGCGGCCTCGTCGTTGATATCAGTACCGAAAATCTGGATCGCGGGCGGGGCGCCGTGCTGATCGAGGAACTCAAGCAAGGCCATCGCAATGGAGTAGGCTTCCTGTCCGGTGGAGCATCCGGGAACCCAGATACGAACGGGATTCTCGGCTGATTTGCCCTTGAGGATCTGGGGGAAGACGGTGGTCTTGAGGGCTTCGAAGACGTCGGGATCGCGGAAGAAACTGGTGACGTTGATGAGCATGTCGCGGTAGAGGGAATCAATCTCGGCGGGGTTGGACTGGAGGAGCCGCAAGTAGTCGGTGTGAGACTCATGTTTGTGAAGTGCCATTCGCCGGGCGATGCGTCGCTTCATGGTGGTGGGGCGATACTCGCTGAAATCGACGCCCGTCGCGGTGCGCAGGTGACTCAGGATCTGCTCGAAGATGCCCTCGGCCTCGGATTCGCTCTGGGCGGTGGGGGTAGGCCGGAGATAGGGGTGCCGACCGATCTGGACCAATTCGCGGGCGATCTGGTCTGGCGGGATGACGAAGTCGATGGAGCCGCTGGCGATGGCGCTCTGGGGCATGGAGGCGTATTCTGCGGACTGCTCATCCTGGGCGAAGGTGATGCCGCCGGCGGCCTTGATTTCGCCGATGCCGACGGTGCCGTCAGACCCGGTGCCGGAGAGGAGCACGCCGATGGCGTGATTTTGAGAGTGCTGGGCGAGGGAGCGGAAGAAGATATCCACGGGCAAGTGGGGGGCCGGGCCATCGGCACGAGGGGCGAGGCGCAGTGCGCCATGCTCGTGGGTCATGCTGACGTTGGGTGGGATGACATAGACGTGGTCAGGCTCGACCATCAGGCCATCGGTCGCTTCGATCACGGGGAGGCGCGTGGTGACGGCGAGGAGTTGAGTCAGCTGGCTTTCGTGGACGGGGTCGAGGTGCTGGATGAGTACGAAGGCGAGGCCCGTCTGGGCGGGAAGGTGCGAGAGCAATTTGGTGAAGGCCTTCAAACCGCCGGCGGAGGCCCCAATGCCCACCACCGTGCAGGCGGGGCGTTCATGCTTTTCAGCATCGGGCGTCGCCGGAGCGACCGCGGGAGCGTCTGATTCGGCCGCGTCGGGAGTCATGACTTCACTCCTAGTGGCGGGATGACTGGGAACTGAAATCCGCCACGGATCTCTGGTGCGCGTCTTCGGGGAAACGGTACCGTTCACCGGAACTGAACCGGCCAGGAAATGGACACCACTTGTACAGGGTACCTCAGTTGAGGACATATAGCTATTTTTCTTTTTGTTGCATGGAACTGTGGAGGCAAGGTGTGGCCGGGGCGGGGACAGGGGCTGGGGGAGAGGAATCAGGAATCGGGGAGCAGGGGGTTGTATCACCAGTGATACAGCGCGGGTTTTGGTTATGTTGCGCTTTGAGTGGCGTTTTTGATAGCGCCAGAGGGGAGATACGCCAGGGGTGGCGGGTCTAGGTACGACACCGGTGGCGGGTGTGCAGTGGGGTGCACGGGGGTCGGTATCGCTGGAGATGCCGGTAAACGCGTATCGGAGTAGGGGCGTTTCGGAGTGTCGGAGTGAAGTGGGTAGGATGACCAGTGCGCGCATGGGGGCCCTTTCTGTAGAGGGGCAGAAGGGCGCGATTTGTGCGCGCGGGGGTTGTTTGGTTGTTTCGTTATTTCGTTGTTTAGTGGGGACTTATAGCGATTTCAAAATTTTTGGAGCGGGGGAAATGGAAACATATCTGTGCGCACAGATACGTTTAAAGCCTTGCGGCTTTGGCACTTAACACTTGCGCCAAGGCGCGCGGCCCGGGAAGACCCAGTTTTTGCGTGTTTTTTGCGGGGTTGGAGAGAGTTTTTGCTGTTAGGGTAGTGGTTTGCGCCAGCGGCAAGGGAGGGGCATCGTGGACGTTAGCGGGTGAAAGTGCGTTTGATGACTTCGAGGTAGGCGGTGCCGTGTTCGGTGTCGGGGAGGAGGTAGGCGCCTTCGGTCCATTCGTTCCAGGCGTTGAGGGTGAGCATTTGGAGGCCGTGGGGGTGCTTGGCGAGGAAGGCCTTGGCGTGCTCGAGGGCGTTGCGGAAGGCGCTGGGGGTGTTGCCGTCGAGGATGGGGAGCCAGGGGTAGCCGCGCATTTCGTATTTGTCGGTGCCGCAGCAGCGTGGGGAGGAGTCCCAGCCCATGGTGACGTTGGGGATGTAGGGGATGGGCCATTTTTTGGTTTGTTCTTCCCAGGCGGCGAAGTTGGCGAGGGCGGCTTTCTGGTAGCTGCCGCGGGGGAAGGTGTCTTTGGCGAGATCGTAGTGATCGTACCAGTTGTAGGCGGCGACGGAGTCGATGCCGAGGGTGGCGACGACTTTCTCGACACCGCCCCAGGCGGCCCAGCGCGGCGCGTGTGAGAAGAGCCAGACCATGGCGTTGAGGTGGACGCCGGGGAGGTTGGCGCAGGCGGTTTTGAATTGGAGGGTTTCGATGGCGGCGCGGGCGCCGTCGAGTCCGCCGCAGCTTTCGACGAAGGTGGCGAGGTCGAAGATGGAGAAGTAAGGGCAGCCGTTGATGCGGAGGTAGCTGGGGTGGGCGAAGTAGCGGGCGATGATGTGGTCGCAGATGCGTTCGAAGCCGGCCTTGGTGACTTTGCCGGGGGCGAGCATCTGGGCGGGGATGCCGAGTTTGGCGGGGAAGATATTTTTCCAATCGTGGTTGGCCCACATGAGGGCGAACTTGAGGCGGTCGTTGTTGGGCGCGCCGAGGAAGCCGCGGTCGAGGGCGCCGGCGAGGAACTGGCCGTCGTCGTAGTGGTAATAGTCGAAGAGGAATGCGGTGATGCCGTGGGAGGCGGCGAGGTCGATTTCTTTGGCCATGACCTTGGGGTCGGATTCATTGGCGTAGCCCCAGGCGGGGGTGATGGGCTGGCGATGGCCAGGGAAGCGCGGGCGTGCGGCCTGGACGAGGTCCCACTCGGTCCACCCTTCGCCGTGCCATTTGTCATTGCGGGGATCGCGGTGCCAACTTGGGAAGTAATAGGCTGCGACTTCGATTTGCGCCATGGAATGCCTCCGCGGGATGCGCGGATTATGACCGGGCGCGGCGCGTGGGACAACATGGAAAATGCGGGGTATTAGTACGTCTCAGCCTGCGCGAGCGGGATGCCTTTGCGGTCTTTGTCGCTGAGGAGGAGTTTTTCGCGGCCGCCGACTTGGTCGATGGGCCAGGGGATGCCGAGGGCGGGATCGTCCCAGGCGATGGTGCGTTCGAACGGGGGGGCGTAGTAGTCGGTGGTTTTGTAGAGGAACTCGGCGACATCGGAGGTGACGAGGAAGCCGTGGGCGAAGCCGGCGGGGACCCAGAGCATGCGTTTATTTTCAGCGGAGAGGAGGGCGCAGACGGCGCGGCCGTAGGTGGGGGAGTTCTTGCGGATATCGACGGCGACGTCGAAGACTTCGCCGACGACGGCGCGGACGAGTTTGCCCTGGGCCTGTTGGAGCTGGTAGTGGAGGCCGCGGAGGACGCCGCGCTGCGAGCGTGAGTGGTTGTCCTGGACGAAGGTGGGATTGAGGCCGGTGGCATTGGCAAAGGCGCGGGCGTTGAAGGATTCATAGAAGAAGCCGCGGGCGTCGCCGAAGACTTTGGGTTCGATAATGAGGACGTCGGGGATATCGGTTTTGATGATGTTCATAGGGCCTCGGGTTGGGGGCTGAGGGGTTTACGTGTGCGGGTCGAAAGACGATGCAGCGTTTTTTTAGTCGAAAAGTGGCGGCTTGCCAATTAGAATGGTGGCCTTGTGGGCCGTGCGTGCGGCTGTGACTTGTGGGTCGAAGGACTGCATGGTTCAAGCCATCTTGTTTGATTTGGGTGAAACGCTCGTGAACTTCGGCGTGGGACGCGCCGAGGCGGAGGGTGTATTTCGCCAAGGGGCGCGGGATACGTACAACTACCTGCGTACGGCGGGTTTTGAGTTGCCGGACTTTCAGCGGTATTTCAAGACGCACTATCGGTTGATGCAGCGGCGGTATATCTGGTCGAAGATCAGCGGGCGGGATTTTTCGTACATGGAAGTGGTGCGCGACGCGGGGCGCAAGCTGGGGTTGAAACTCGATATTGTGACGCAGCGCGAACTCGCGTGGCACTGGTATGGGCCGGTGCGGCGCGGGGCGACGTTTGAGCATGGCCTGCACTGCCTGATTGAGCGGTTGGCGCTTTCGGGCGTGAAGTTGGGGATCGTGTCGAACACGCTGGTGCCGGGGTTCTGCTTTGACCGGCATCTGCAGCAGTTGGGATTGCTGCAGTATTTTCCGGTGCGGGTGTATTCAAGTGATGTGCGTTATCGCAAGCCGCACGCGCGGATTTTTGAGATCGCAGCGGAGCGGATCGCGGTGGATCCGGTCTTCACGGTGTTTGTGGGGGATTTGATTAAGACAGACATTGTGGGGGCGAAGGCGATGGGGATGAAGACGATCTGGAAGACGTCGGCGACGACGCGTGTGGTGCCGACGGCGAATGCGCGGCCGGACGACATGATCTATCAGTTGAGCCAGTTGCCGGATGTGTTGCCGCGGTTTGGCTGGCGGTCTGGCTTGCACGTGCCGGTGGTGGAGCCGGTGGCGGCGGTTGCTTAAGCCGAAACTCAGAACATAAAACGCAAAACTCAAAACGGGAATGATCCGCTCAGTGCGACATCACGCGCTGTGCGAGGACGTTGAGGCCGGCGAGGGCGTCGCCTTTGATTGCGGTGAAGGTGTGGCGGCTCGGCCACGCGCGGTGCATGGCGCTGGCGAGGGTGGAGGCCTTGCCGATGGTGAAGACGCGCGGGGCGATCGTCGTGAGTGCAGCGAGGTCGGCGTAACGACGGGCGCTCTCGGCGGTGAGGGAGGCGGCGAGGGCACGCATGATGTCGTCGCGCGTGGTGCTGAGGCTGAGGCCTTTGAGGAGGGCGGTGGGTTGTTCGATCGCGGTGCGGCTGCCGGCGAGGCCGGTGGTGAATTCGAGCGGTGATGCGGGGGATTTGCACGCGGCGGCGAGGCGGTGGTAGTAGTCGTCGAGCGGGAGTTCGCAGAACATGGTTTGACGGAGCCACTCGATGGCGGCGCCGGCGGCGGCGATGGTGCTGGCGGCGAGCCAGCGCGGCGGGTGGATCGCGCCGACGCCCACGGGACGCGAGAGGTAATGTGCGGCGGGGCGGGGCTTGTCGAGGCAGAGGGCGAGGACGTCGGTGCTGCCGGAGTTGTGCACGAGTTGGCCGGCGTGCATGGGGGTGAGCATGACGGCGGCGGAGGTGTCGACGAAACCGCCGATGAGCGGTGTGCCGGGGCGGATGTGGAGGGCGCGGGCGACGGAATCGCGCAGGCGGCCGACGATGGTGTCGGCCCAGACGATCTCCGGAAGTTGCGCGGCAGTGACGCCAACGTAGCGGGCGATGTCGTCGGCCCACGTGCGGCGTTTGAAGTTGTAAAGCCCGGTGAAGGCGGCTTGCGAGGGGTCGATGATGTGACGGCCGGTGAGGTGCGCGGCGATGAGGCTGGAAGTTTGGCCCACGCGGGCGCGGCGGAGGATGGCGCGGTCGTTTTGGCAAAGCCAGCGGAGGGTGGAAGCGCCGATGCCGCCGGGGTAGGGGAGGTTGGCGACGGTGTTGAGGAGATGTTTCTCGCCGAAGTGGGCGACGATGTCGCGCGCGGCGGCGATGCTGCGGCGGTCTTGGTGGGTGAAGATGGGTGAGAGGGGCTTCGCGTGGTCGTCGTAGAGCACGAGGCCGGTGCTGAAGGTGTCGTAGGCGAGGCAATCCGGCTGGCCGAACTCGACGCAGAGCGTGCGGACGGCTTTGTTGATGGCGTGGAGGACATCGTGGCCGCGCATCTCGACGTGGTTGGCGCGGGTTTGTGTTTTGAGGGTGACGGTGGTGGCGGCGCGGAGTTCATCGCCGCAGAAGTAGCCGGCCTTGACGCCCGAGGTGCCGACATCAAACGCACAGACACGGATAGCGGCGATGGGCATGGGTCACTCGCGCTCGTTCTGTTTGCGTTTTTTCTCGGTATCGGCTTCGAGTGATTGTTTGACCTTGGCGATCATTTTGGCGCGGGCGGCTTCGTATTCCTCGTTGGACATTTCGCCGCTGTCGCGGAGTTCGCGCAGGTCGGAAAGGGTGAAGCCGGCGGGTTGTTCGTCCTCGTCCTTGGAGAGGAATTTGTTGCGGATGAGGAGGATGGCGGCGCCGCCGAGGATGACGACGGCGAGGAGGATGGCGAGCCAGAAGAGGGCCTGTTGCTGGTTGCCAGTGAGGCCTTGGGCGAGGGGAAGTTGTGTGAACAACGCGATCAATGAGCACCTTGTGTGGTGGCGGTCGGCGTGGCGTTGGGCCAGCCCTTGAAGCCATAGGCGCGGCGGACGGTGAGTTCACGCAGCACCAGACCGTGGTATTCAACTCCGACACGTTCGGCTGCGTCAAGGCGGTCGAACGCGGGCGTGACGACCTGCTCAAGTGCGGCGGGTGGTATGTCACCGATGATGAGGACGTCTCTGCCTGCATGTACGAGCTGACCAGATGTCCGTTGATCGAGGCCGGGCCAGATGTCGTATTGGCTCTCGCGTCCGCCGATGGCGGACATGATCGAGAAGACGAACGGCCGACCGGGGAGGTAATACTGGATGGAACTGGCATCGTCCCAGCGGGTGGCGGCGATCAGGGGTTCGCGGCCGGTTTGTTCTTTCATTTGGGCGGCGAGTCGGGCGATGACCTGGCCGCGCTCTTCGAGGCCGCGGATGCGTGCGGAGAGGTCCCAGCGGCGGGGGTGCCAGGCGTTGTTGAAGTAAGCGGGGGTGCCGCGTTTGGGTTCAAGTTTGGCGGCGGCGGTGGGGTAGAGCAGTTGGGTGTTCTTCATGAACGAACCGGCGAGGACGCCGAAGAGGATCGTCCCGATGATCCAGAAGCGGAAGCCGCGGTCCTGCGGCCAGAAGTGCACGACCCAACCGGCCATGAGGATCATGGCGGCGAAGTAGGAAGTGGCGGGCCAGTTGGGTTGGGTGCCGGCGACGAGGTTGAGGAAGAAGTAGAACAACCACAACGGCAGCGCGAACGCGAGCAGAAAGACGCCGCGCGTGCGTGTCGGGTCGTTTTGAGTTTTGAGTTTTGCGTTTCGTGTTTCTCGCACGGCCCAGACGATCGCGATGACGAGGAGGACAAATATGATGCCGCCCATGCCGCCGGCTTGTCCGCCGAGATATTCGGCCATGCGTGCGAGGCCCTTGTACCAGGGGCCGCTGGAACCGTGGCCGGATTCGAGGCCTTTGAGGCCGCCCTGCGTGCCGATGTGGCGGAAGGTGACCCAGTCGTGGGCGTAGTTCCAGATGACGACGGGCGTTTGCATGAGCAGGATGAGGAGCGAGCCGAAGAGTGCGTGGCGGTTGTTGAAGGCCGCGCGGATGGTGGCATCAAAACGCATGGCAAGGAGGAGGCAAAGAGGAATGGCGATGAGGACGGGTTTGAACAGCATGCCGAGGCCGATGAAGAAAGCAGCGGTGTAGAGCCAGTGGGGTTTGGATGGCGATTCGACGCGGCGCCAGAGGCAGTAAACAGCGGCGGCCCAGCAGAAGTACATGGGGGCGTCGATGGTGATGAGGAGGCTGCCAACGGCGAACATCGGCACGCCGGCACTCAGGGCGATGACGGCAATCGCCGCGCGGTCATCACGCCAGATGCGGCTGGCGAGCAGGGCGCTGAGGAGGCCGCTGCCGAGGCCGAAGACGATGGACGCAAGGCGGAGCGCGGGCATGCCGTGGTCGATGTGCCAATAGCCGAAGAACTCGGCGACCCTTTGTGCGGCGTACATCACCCAGGCGATGCCGGCGGGTTTGGAGTAATAGCCGTAATCGAGATGCTGGGCCCAGAGCCAATAGTGCGATTCGTCCTCGGCGAGGTCGAGGGGGCAATTGGAGAAGAGGAAGTAAACGTTCAGGACCGCGCCCACAAGCACGAGGCCGAGGGCGAGCCAGAGCAGGCGCGGGCGTCTGACGAAATCTGCGTTCTGAGAAATCACGCGGGCATCATACAAATTTGCGAGGCGGGCGACGATAAATTGCCACAAAAAACACGAAAGACACAAAAAACAATTTCGTGTCTTTTGTGTCTTTCGTGGCAATTCATAGTCGCATGGTTTACAGCAGCTTGACGTCGTAACGCGCTTCCTCGGTGATGCGCAGGTCTTGCGGCAGGCCGTGCTGGGCGGCCATGAAGTCTTCGATGCGGGCGCGAACGGGGGCGACCTTGATGCGGCGGGTGATGTCGGCGGCGAAGGCGTAAGTCATGAGGTGGCGGGCCTGGGCGAGACTGACGCCGCGGCTGACGAGGTAGAACACCGCGTTTTCGTCGATCGGGCCGGTGGTGCTGCCGTGGGTGCACTTCACGTCGTCGGCATAAATCTCAAGGGCGGGCTGGCTATTCATGTAGGCCGTGTCGGTGAGGAGCAGCGACTTGCTGGTCTGCTTGGAGTCTGTCTTCTGGGCGTCCTTCTGCACGAAGATCTTTCCCTTGAAGACGGCCGTCGAGTTGCCGTCGAGGACGTGCTTGTAGAGTTCGTGGCTGGGGCAGTTGGCTTTCTCATGGTGGAGCAGCGTGTGATTGTCGATGTGCTGGTCGCCGCCGGCGAGGACGAGGCCGTTGAGGGTGGCCTCGGCGTATTCGCCGCCGAAGAAGACCGCGAGGTCGTTGCGGGTGAGCTTGCTGCCGATGCTGGTGGAGTGGCTGATGAAGGTGGCGTGCTCGCTAAGGTTCACCTGCATGAGCGCGGTGTGGTACGCGGCGTTGCCTTCCTGCTGCAGCTTGTTGTGATCGATGCGGGCGTGCTTCTCAGCGTAGATTTCAGTCACGGCGTTGGTGTGATAGCGCTTGCCATCGACGCCGGCGTAGGTTTCGACAACGGAGCTCTCGCTGTTTTCGCCAGCGATCACGAGAACGCGCGGCGCGGTGGCCGTGGTGTCTTCAGCGACGCTGAGGAACAGCAGGTGGATCGGCTTGGCGACGGTTGCGCCCTTGTTGATCACGACCACGGCGCCATCGGTGACGTGCGATGTGGAGAGCGCGGCGAGCGGATGGAGGTTCACATCCGCATAGGCGCCGAGATGTTTTTCGAGGAGGGCGGGGTGCTTCTCGAGTGCGGCGTTGAGCGCGAGCACTTCGCCGGCGTTGCCGAGCTGGCCGAGGTTGGACAGGGCCTTATCGAAGCGGCCGTTGATAAAGACGAGTTCGACTGCAGCTTCAGCGCCAAAGGCGTAACGCTTGGCGAGTTCAACGGCAGCAGCGCCGCCATCAGAGGTGGCGGGGGCGAACTTGCCGGTAGCAATGGCAGACAGGTTGGTGTCGCGCCATTCTTCCATCTTGGTGGTGGGCCAGCCCTGCTTGGCAAAGGCATCGGCGCCACGGCGGCGCAGATTGGCGATCACACCATGCATCTCGGTTGCAGTCATATGGCTCTTCTCTGAACGACCTTTGGGCTCAAGGGCCATTGTCATCTTAACACCCTTTGTGTCTTCGTGTCTTTGTGAATGCATCAGACCGCAGCGCCGATTTCGTCTTCGACCCAGTCGTAACCCTTGGCTTCGAGCTCGAGGGCCAGGTCCTTGCCGCCCGTCTTGACGATGCGGCCGTCGATCATCACGTGCACGAAGTCGGGCACGATGTAGTCCAGCAGACGCTGATAGTGAGTGACCAGGAGAATGGCCTTGTCGGGCGAGCTGCGGTGAATGGCGTTCACGCCGTTGGACACGGTTTTGAGGGCATCGATATCGAGGCCGGAGTCGGTTTCATCGAGCAGGCCGAGCAGCGGATCGCAGACGGCCATCTGGAAGACTTCGTTGCGTTTCTTTTCGCCGCCGGAGAAACCTTCGTTCACGGCGCGGTTCATGAAGCTCTTGTCCATGCCGAGGAGATTCATCTTTTCCTGCACGAGCTTGAGGAACTGCATGGCGTCGAGTTCGGCTTCGCCCTTGTGCTTGCGCACTTCGTTGACGGCGGCTTTGAGGAAGTAGCTGGTGGAGACGCCGGGGATTTCAACGGGATATTGGAAGCCGAGGAAGAGGCCTTCGCGAGCGCGTTCTTCCGGGGCGAGGTCGAGGAGGTCTTTGCCGTTGAAGGTGGCGGTGCCTTCGGTCACTTCATAGACTTCGCGGCCGGCGAGGACCTGGCAGAGCGTGCTCTTGCCGGAGCCGTTCTTGCCCATGATGGCGTGGATCTCACCCTTGTTGATGGTGAGGTTGACGCCCTTGAGGATTTTGCGGCCGCCGCCGACGACTTCCGCGTGCAGATTTTTGACTTCAAGCAATGGCATCGTGCATTCCTTCTATCTCAGTTTTTCTTTCGTGTTTTCCGTGATCAACCGACCGAACCTTCGAGCGACACGCCGAGGAGTTTCTGCGCTTCGACGGCAAACTCCATGGGCAGTTCGCGGAAGACATCTTTGCAGAAACCGCTGACGATCATGTTGATGGCGTCTTCGAGGGCGATGCCGCGGGTCTTGAGGTAGAACAGCTGGTCTTCGCCGATCTTGGAGGTGCTGGCTTCGTGTTCGACGCGGCCGGTTCTGTTTTTGACTTCGATGTAGGGGCTGGTGTGAGCGCCGCACTTGTCGCCGAGCAGGAGCGAGTCGCACTGGGTGTAGTTGCGGGCGTTCTCGGCACGCGGCAGGATTTTCACGAGGCCGCGGTAGGTATTCTGGCCGAAGCCGGCGGAGATACCCTTGCTCACGATTGTGCTCTTGGTGTTCTTGCCGATGTGGATCATCTTGGTTCCGGTGTCGGCCTGTTGGAAGTGGTTGGTGAGCGCGACGCTGTAAAACTCGCCGACGCTGTTGTCGCCCTGCAGGATGCAGCTGGGGTATTTCCAGGTAATGCTGGAGCCGGTTTCGACCTGGGTCCAGGTGATCTTGGCGTTGTCCATGGCTTTGCCGCGCTTGGTGACAAAGTTGTAGATGCCGCCCTTGCCGGTCTTGGGATCGCCGGGGTACCAGTTCTGCACGGTGCTGTACTTGATGGTGGCGCCTTTGAGGGCGATGAGTTCAACGACGGCGGCGTGGAGTTGGTTTTCATCGCGCTGCGGGGCGGTGCAGCCTTCGAGGTAGCTGACGTAGGCGCCTTCGTCGGCGATGATGAGTGTGCGTTCAAACTGGCCGGTGCCCTTGGCGTTGATGCGGAAGTAGGTGCTCAGTTCCATGGGACAGCGGACGCCCTTGGGGATGTAAACGAAGCTGCCATCGGTGAAGACGGCGCTGTTGAGCGTGGCGAAGTAGTTGTCGGAGTAGGGGACGACGGTGCCGAGGTATTGTTTAACGAGCTCGGGGTGTTTGTGCACCGCCTCAGAGAAGCCGCAGAAGATGATGCCAAGGTCAGCGAGTTTTTTCTGGAAGGTGGTGGTGACGGAGACGGAGTCGAAGACGGCATCGACGGCGACCTTGGGCTCTTCAACGCCGAGGAGGGCCGCGCGTTCATGCACGGGGACGCCGAGCTTTTCGTAAACTTTGAGCAGTTCGGGATCGACTTCATCCATCGACTGCTTTTTCTTTTTGGGTGCGGAGAAATACTTGGTGGCCTGGTAGTCGATGGGGGGGTAAGTGACCTTGGGCCACTTGGGTTCTTCCATGGTGAGCCAATGGCGGAAGGCCTTGAGGCGCCAGTCGAGGAGCCATTGGGGTTCGGTCTTCTTGGCGCTGATGAAGCGAATTATGTCTTCGTTCAGCCCTGGGGGGGCTTCATCGGCCTCAATATTGGTGGTAAAGCCCCACTTATATTCTTGACTGGCCAATTCTTCGATTGTTTCATTGGATGTGGGCATACGCGGGATCCCCGAAACGTAAACACAGGCTCTGCAGAGCCTTAGGCTAACTGCCACCAAGTGACTTTCACGGCGACGCAGTATTTTAGGGGTGGTGGGTCGAAAAGCCTAGCAGTTGAGACTCAATTTCAACAAGATTTTTTAGTCAGATTTTGCTAAAAGTATGCGGGGCCGATGGTTAGGGCAAATTCGTGCGACTCTTGCCCCGTTCCGGATACGCTACTATGATGATAGTCTGAAGAATAGAGCCAAACGAAACTCAGGAGAAAATGCATGGCCATTACGTTGAGCGAAGCCGCCGCGAAGGAAATTCAGTCGATCATTAAGGATCAGGGGCTGTCGGAGAAGGTCGCCCTGCGCGTGGGCGTGAAGGGCGGAGGCTGCTCGGGGTTTTCGTATGTTCTCGACCTGACGGAATCGTCGCCGGAGAACGATGAAGTGCAGGAATCGCACGGCATCAAGATCCTGGCCGACCGCAAGTCGTATCTCTACCTCAACGGCACCGAGATTGACTTTAAAGATGAAGTCATGGGCCGCGGGTTTGTGTTCAAGAACCCGAACGCCACGCACACCTGCGGCTGCGGCAGTTCGTTCAGCGCTTAAGCTGAAACGACGATCTGGAAATGACTGCAAAGAGTCGTGCGTTGAGACGCGCGACTCTTTTTTTACGGACTTGATCGACCTGCGAAGAGGCCGATCAGCATCATGCCGCCGCAGCCGAGGTTGCAGATGCCGAAGATGAGGCCGCAGATGATGCCGGTGAGGGCGTGGCCTTTGCCGTGGATTTCGGGGTTGAGGCGGTGACGCTTGAGGCCCATGAAGCCGAGAATGACGGCGGGCACGGCGAGCAGAAATCCGAGGCAGGGGAAGAGCGAAAAGATGCCGAGGTAGTAAGCGATGAGGGCGTGGGGATTTTTGCCCGGGATCATCCGCGCGATGAAATCTTCCTTTTGGGGCGGGGTGTGGTAGTTGAGCGGTTGCTGTGACATGCGAATCTCCGAAAGCTGATGCAGCAGAAGCTTACTGCAATTTTCGGAACATGCCACACACGGGGATTACTTGTCGCGGGCGGTGACGTAGTGTGCCGCTTCGATCAGGGCTTCGCGGGCTTCGGTCTTGGGCAGAATACGCAGGGCGTGAATCGCTTCGTTCACCAGGCGCTGCGCCGTTTCGCGGGCGTAGGCGATCGAGTCGCTCGGGCTGATGAGCTGGCGCACACGCTCGATGCGGTCGTGTTCGTCCGATTCAAGCAGGCCGATCAAAAGCTCGCGGTGCTGCGGCGCGGCATGCTTGAGGAAATGGATCATCGGGAGGGTAAGTTTGCCCTTTTCGATGTCCGTGCCGAGCGACTTGCCGACGGTCTTCTGCTGGCCGCAGATGTCGAGGATGTCGTCCTGGATCTGGAAGGCCATGCCGATCTGCTTGCCGTAGAGGGCGAGGGCATCGATCCACGGCTGGCGCTCGGTGGACTGCATCGCGCCCAGGCGGGTGCAGGCTTCGGTGAGCGCAGCCGTCTTGCGATAGATGATCAGGTAATAGGTCTTCTCGTCGAGCTTCCAGTTGCGGCGGTTGAAGTTCTGGGTGAGTTCGCCTTCGCACACGACATTGGTGGTATGGGCGATCATGCGGCTGGCCGCCTGGGACTCCAGCGAACTGCAGAGATGGTACGCGTGGCTGATGAGGTAATCGCCGAGGAGGACGGCCGCTTCGTTGCCGTGGAGGTGGTTGATGGTGGCGCCGCGGCGGCGGATCTCCGCGCCGTCAAGGATGTCATCGTGAACGAGGGTGGCCATGTGGACCATTTCGACCACGGTGGCGATCGTGACATGATCGTGGTTGAGGGGATTTTCTTCTTCGCCCGCGGCGAGGCCGGCGAGAAGCACGAGCATCGGGCGAAGCATCTTGCCGCGGAACTTGGCGACATGGGTGACGAGTTGATTGACGTGGGGGAGGTCGCTGACGAGTTCGCGCGCGAAGAGTTCATCGACCGCCTGGAGTTGCGGCGCGATGAGATTCGCCAAGCCTGTAGCGACGCCGGCCATGATCAATCGCCTTTCTGTACGGAGCCGCCTCAACCGATTAGCGGGCGAGACCCCGGACGAAGTTTCAATCTTTATTGAAAGTATAGAAACTATTGAGCGCTAAGGCAAGCACAAAATGGCGCTACGGGCGGAGCGTATTGTAAGCTCAGGTGAACCGTTCGCAAACGTGCTGTCGTGCGCGGTCAGGGCTCGACTTCGTCGGTGTCGGTGGTGGGTTTGCGGCGGGGGCGGAGGAAGGTCCAGCCGACGCAGAGGGCGGCGAGGATGCCGAGGACGACGGGGAAGAGGTCGCCGATGCGGGTGTAGAGGCTGATGCGGCTGTCGAGGGGCAGGGCGAGGGTGGCGTAGCCGACGGCGCCGCGACTTTTGCCGTCGTCGCCGGTGACGAGTTTGAGGATGCGGCCGTGGGAATCGATGAAGCCGGAGTTGCCGCTGTTGACGGCGCGGGCCATGGGGACGCGATTTTCGACGGCGCGGAGCTGGGCGGCCTGCAGGTGCTGGTCGAGTTCGGGCGAGAGGAACCAGCCTTCGTTGGAGATGTTGAGGAGGAAGTCGGCCTTGCGGCCGCCCGTGGCGGCGTCGGGTTTCACCATCTCGCGGCTGGGGTAGGGCATGACGTCTTCGAAGCAGATCGGGACGCCGAAGGTGAAGGGACGATCGCTGACGCGCTGCGTGGCTGGAGCAGTGGTGGTGGTGCGGGAGAGGTGAAGTTCGAAACGGGTCCAGGTGGTGCCGGGGTCGTTGGAGTAGTCGATGCCGTAGGGGGTGAGGCGGAGCAGCAGGCGGTGGAGGGGCGGGATGCTTTGGAAGGGGACGAATTCGCCGAAGGGGACGAGGTGGCGCTTGGCGTATTCTTGCAGCTGGTGGACTTCGCCGTTCTGGTTGAAGCCGAAGAGGGCCGCGCGGTTTTGCTTGATGGAGTCGGAGTAGTTGCCGCCGTCGGGACCGAGCGGGACGAGGCCGGCAGCGCCGACGAGGAGTTGGGTGTTGCGGAGGCGGACGAAGTCGCGGAGGTATTCGTCGAATTGGCGGGAGCGCTCCTGCAGGGCGAGCCAGTAGCCGTCGGAACCGCCTTCGAATTTTCCGAGTTGTTCGCGGGGGGCGGCAAGGTATTCGGGGTTGGTGTAACCGGGGACGGTGGTTTCGGGCCAGACGATGAGGTCGGGCTTGGGCTCCGCGCGGGCGGCGAGTTGCATGAGCTTGGCGTGGCGGATGAAGACTTCGCTGGCGCTGGTGGGGGCGTCCTTGACCTTTTGAGGGATGTTCTCCTGCAGCACGGCGATGCGGGGGCCTTCGGTGATGGCGCTGGGCTGGTTGAGCCGCACGACGCCGTAGGTGACGGTGAAGACGATCGCGATGATGGTGGTGGCGATCATGGCGCCGAGCTGGGGATTGAAGCCGCGACGCTGGCGGGCGGCGTCGAATTTGAAAAGGGGGAGGCGGAGGAGGTCGACGACGAGGCCGTTGCAGAGGGCGAGGAGGAAGGTGACGCCCCAGACGCCGAAGAGGTCGGCGATTTGGATGAGGAGGGGGACGGGGGCGAGGCTGTTGCCGAGGTGGAACCAGGGGAAGCCGCCCCAGAAGAGGGTGGAGCGGAGGTATTCGACGACGGTCCAGGCGATGGGGATGCCGAGGGTGGCGGGGAGGCGGAGGTCGACGATGAGGCGGCGCGCGGCGAATGCGTAGACGGGGAAGTAGAGGGCCATGAAGAGGGCGAGGGCGAGGTAGCCGCCGAAGGTGACGGGCGAGAGCCAGAAGAGGTTGGGGACGAAGAAGGCGGCGCCGAGGGCGTAATAGGCGAGGAGGTGGCGGACGTTGAGGGGGCGGCGGACGATGACGATGGTGAAGGGGGCGAGGGCGATGGGGGCGAGGAAGGCGCAGTAGAAGGGGGGGAAGCAGAGGGGGAGCATGACTGCGGTGAGCAGCAGGAGGAGAAAGGTGGATGACCACTTGGATGATTTCATGGCGGCATCATCGAAATGCGTGAGCGTGAAAGCAAGCGCGGTCACGAATCACTCCCATGATCGGCGTGAGGACCTCCAAGTCCACCCGCCGTTCGCCTCGTGAAGGCATTCGCTGGAACCCGCACTTTCCATCTAGAATAGGCCACATTCAGAAGGAGCTTCCATGGACATGACCCCCGTTGCCTGCAACAACTGCGGCGCAGCGCTTCACGTGCCTGAGTCGGCCAGGTTTGTCACCTGCCGCTACTGCAAATCGCAACTCGAGGTAAAACGTGCTGATTCCGTCGTAACGACGGAGGTGCTGCGGCAGATCAGCGACAACACCGCCGCGATCGCCGAAGATCTACAAGCCATCCGCTTGGAAAGCGAACTCGAACGCCTCGATCGCGAGTGGCGCCAGCGCCACGCAAGCCTCTCGTCGCGCAATGAGGACGGTTCCATCGTTGCCCCCTCCGCGGCCATGGGCTACCTCGCCATGTTTGTCATGGGCGGGTTTGGCCTCGCGTTTACCATCATCGCCGCGGCTATGTCCGGCGTGTTTTCACTGACGATCCTTCAAACCGAAGGTCCGGCGAAGTTGTTCGCCATCTTCCCGTGCATTTTCCCGCTCTTTGGACTGTTTTTCATGGCCCTGTCGATTTTCCTTGGTATCCGGACCATCAAGGCCGCAAAAAGATTCCAGCTCGAACAGCAGCAGTACCTCGAACAACGACAGCGGCTTCTGGCGGCTTTGTCCGCGGAACCTGCCCATCCCACCCGGTAGTACGTGGCCCTCGTATGCCGGGCGCCATTTTTCTGCCACGCAGTTGGGGGGCGGCAGAACAATGCCCACCAAATAGGCCGACCCCCGCCGCCCCACCACGTCACCCCCTATGCATTCATTTCTCGCCCACTTCGCCAAGCATGGAAACCACGCGAAGGTCAAAGTTTCACCTTGACAAAGCGAGTGGCTGCGGCTGATGGGTTTGTACAATAGCGCAGACTAACGGGGTGGGATATCTATAAAGGTTGTACATATCTAGATACGTCCATTAAAAATGGACATGGCTTGTATGTTTACTTGTATCTTTACTTGTATGTTTACTTGTATGTTGGGCTGGATTGGAAGGGGTGAGGGTGGGGTGGCGGGCGTTTGGGGGTGTTGGATGGCGCGTTGGTTGGCGGGTGGGGCCCCAGGCTTCCGCCATGGGGCTTGGGGAGTTTCGGTAATCGTGGAGACTGGCCGTATGCAGATCAGTTCATTAGAAATGGGCATCCTCGTGTGTGTTTGCCTGCAAGTTGGGCTGGATCGAGGGGAGGAGGGAATGGGTTGCGTTGGGGTTAGGAGAGGAGCGTTTGGTGGGCGTCGTTCTGCCGCGGAATGTGCGGCACAACAATGGCGACCGGGACAGCGCCTCCGTCCACGTTTTGGTCTTGCTTAGTGGGGCGCAGACGCGAATGATACAGCGACTCAATCATCAACCCCGCGCCACGGCCAATCTCTCTCTTGTTGCGTCTCAGGTATTGGCCCGATTGCACGCATCAAGTAAACGCCCCAAGCCATCAGAAAGTCCAAATGTCCTGCATCAGGAAAGCTTTCTTCTTCTTTTGCGTGCAGATGACCAAGATCCCACATCATCTTCTCAACAGATTCACCATTGATGATCCGCCTTTCCACTTCTTCCCGCATCATGCGATTGAAGGGAAACTTGCTGTCCCCAGCAGGAGGTGGCGGATGACGTTTCCATTCGTCGAGGAGTGTTTCAACAAATTCGATGAAGGTCATAAATGCGTCCCTTAGTGTAGAAGCATAGCTCCCTTGGCTGTCATCAGCGAACCGCCGCTACACATTGGGCGCAGGTGATGGGGCTTTTGCCACGGACAGGAGGGACAGATACAGCCCGACATGTTCTACCCGCAGATGACGCAAACGTAATCTAGAGTCCCACCTGAACCCACTCGTTGGAGCCCCATGACGTCCAATGATCGGTACGCTTCGGATCTATTCAGGAAGTCCTCGATCAATGCATCCAACCTGCCTGGCGTTGCGAAAGGCCGCACCTCGGCGACTACGCGTTCGATGTTGCCTCCTTCAAGTTGAAGCGCATCATAAAGGATTGAGACCGCACGGAGAAAATCACGGAAGTCCATCTGTCCTTGGTCGAACGTCAACACCGCAAAGGCGGTGTTAACCAGATCAGGATGATGGAGTCGCGCGCCGAAGACTGCCAGTCGAATTGCCGCAACGTAGAGTTTGTCGGCGTCGTCATAGCTGAAGGGGCGGCATCTGCCCAAGTCCTCGGCGTTTAGGGGCAGCAATCTCTGCACACTACTGGCGAATTCGGACTCGTGTGGCTCAATGGATTCGGTTCCGCAAGGGAGGATCTTGCCGCCCGGCTGCGCGAGCAATGTCTTGATTGCCTTCTCGACCGCTAGTTCCTTGGGCGTCATCTGTTGCCTCAATCAGCCGGAAATGCTCTGCATGACAGCAAACGATAGAAAAGGCGATTCGGACTAATAGAATCCCTTGAGGTAGAAGCCCTTCCAAGGCCAATCGCCGATAGCGCGTCCCTCAAAACGCCACAGGTCAAGGATCCATCCCTCGAGAAATTCGAGATATCCGGCATCCGGAGAGACGTCCCGTTCCTTAATGTACACGGCGTCGAGATCATCCTCTAAAGATTTGATGGTTTCGCCGGCAATGATTCGCTTTTCCACTTCTTCGGCCATCTTCTCACTGAACGGGAATTGGCTCGGGCCGGCGGGCGGCGGTGGATTGCGCTTCCACTCGACTAAGAGTTCTTCAATGAAATCGCGAAAGGTCATAAGTGCGTTCCTTGAATTGGGAGCATATCGACTTTGTTGGCGTCGTAGTAGCCTTTCGTCATGCTGCAAGCGGTGTTCAGGGCGAGGATGAGTTGGGCGTCGGCATCCGAACGGGATTAGCACTGGGAAAGAACGCGTCAATCTGGAGTGGCTCGTTTGGTGGGCATTGTTCTGCTGCGTAATGCGGGGCAGAACAATGGCGACCGGCTGGCGGCCGAGACGCCGAGACACAGAAAGGGCGTGTTTTTATTCAAACAAGTTAATATATGTACATACGTCCATTAAAAATGGACATCCCGTTTTTTGCGGGGAGGAGTGAGGGGGAGGAGGGAAGGGGTGGGTGTGGGGGGGCGGGCGTTCGGGGGCGGTGGATGGCGCGTTGCTTGGCGTGTGGGGCCCCAGGCTGCCGCCGTGGGGCTCGGGGGAGTTTCGGTAATCGTGAAGACTGGCCGAATGCAGATCAGTGGGCATCCTCGTGTGTTTTTGCTTGTATGTTGGGCGGGATCGAGGGGGAGGAGGGAAGGGGTTGCGTTGGGGTTAGGAGAGGAGTGGCCCGTTTGGTGGGCATTGTTCTGCCGCGGACTGCGCGCAGAATGGCACCCGGCTGTGTAGCGGTGGGTTTAGGAAGGGGGGAAGGGGAGTGGGTTTAGGTTTTTTTCCCGCGGAATCCGAGGGTGAGCATTGTGAGGCCGGCGATACCGGACACAATGCCGCCGATGATGTACCAAGTTGTCCGTTCGGTGAAGCGACCGGTGAAGGTATTGCTGATTTGGTCGGCAACGGAGTTGCTGGAGTTGAGGCCGATGACGAGGAGAACGACGCCGAGGACGAGGAGGACGATGCCGACAATGCGTTGAGGTGACATAAAATTCTTCTTTCTGGCGAAGGCCAACAATTGACAGCATGACAAGGGGTAGCAAGCCGAACCGGCTGTATGGACCGGAGACATCGGTGACAGGTGTGCGGGGACATCGGTGACACATTAAAACGACTGTCTGCTTGTATCAGGAGTTGCAGGTATGTCGTGGAAAGTGTGTTCTGCCGTGTCCGAACGCTAC